>Ga0105359_10001582_pt1 | contig 19139 bp, 20 predicted proteins | sample GOMGulsemesocosm_6_FD_83659 | JGI IMG/M metagenome (GOLD analysis project Ga0105359, IMG submission 83659) | Methane-oxidizing microbial communities from mesocosms in the Gulf of Mexico - GOM8C Gulf of Mexico | ecosystem: Environmental > Aquatic > Marine > Cold seeps | place: Gulf of Mexico...
ATGTTCAGGCAGAAAATTGCTCCTGCATTTTCTGCACTTCCCACATCCCTGTGGGTCGGATGTAATGTATACCCCACAAGGGGGTACAAGTGTCGCGGGTGCAGGTCAGATTAAGCTCCTGAAAATATGACATTCACCACGTCCCTGTGGCTCGATGCACAGGAGCGACGATGTTCAGGCAGAAAATTGCTCCTGCATTTTCTGCACTTCCCACATCCCTGTGGGTCGGATGAACGGTATACCCCTCAAGGGGGTACTTAGTGCCGCGCTGGCATGGATGCCAAGGAGCGGTGTTGGTCAAATTAAAGTGGTCCTGCTTTGTTTTGTCGTTATTTCTGGTTTCTGTTCCCTAGCTTCTTTCTGTGAGTCTGTGATAGCGTGAGCCGCATGTTTAAACTGCTAATATCGACATTGTTAGTTCTGCTGATCGCTTTGCAGTATCGCCTGTGGGTGGGTGAAAATAGCCTCGCCCACATAGTGCGCTTACAGCATGATATCAGTGTGCAAGAGCGCACCAATCAACGCCTAAAAGATCGCAATCAAGTATTGGCTAGTGAAGTGACCTCGTTGAAAACCGGCCTAGACGCGGTGGAAGAGCGAGCGCGTACTGACCTCGGCATGATCAAAGAGAACGAGACCTTTTTTATGGTTATCGAACCTCAATAGTTTTTAATGTAGGGCTGTTTTTTGTCTTCAGTGCTTTATGACCACCCAGGAACCTTTCGACATGACCGACCCACTTTCTTCGGTAGCAGGCCCAGAGCCTGCGTCAGTCGTGCAAAAGTATTGGGCATTGGTGCCCGCTGCTGGTGTGGGCGCCCGGATGGGCGCCGACATGCCGAAACAGTATTTACCTTTGGCTGGCCAAACCATTCTCGAGCACACACTCAAGCGTTTGTTACGCTTGCCGCAGCTGGAAGGCATTGTGTTGGTGGTGAGCCCGCTGGACGACCGCTGGAATACACTCAGCATTACCGGGCACCCAAAAATCGAAGTGGTCAGTGGTGGGCTTGAACGCTGTGATTCGGTATTGAATGGTCTCTACCACCTCGAGACTCGTTTGGATAAATTGGATTGGGTGCTGGTACACGATGCCGCGCGTCCGTGTGTCGACCTGCGTGATATCCAGGCGTTAATCGGTGATCTGCAAGAGCACCTAGTCGGCGGGATCTTGGGCGTACCTGTCTCCGATACCCTTAAGCGTATCAACGAAGATTACGCGATTGAATCCACCGTGGATCGACGCGTGCTTTGGCAGGCGCAAACCCCACAGATGTTTCGCTACGGCGTGCTCAAGCAATCCCTCGAGCAAGCGTTATCAGCCAAGCAAACGGTTACCGATGAATCCTCCGCTGTGGAGTGGGCCGGCTTTTTTCCGTGCATGGTAGAGGGGCGTCGAGATAATATTAAAATCACACGTCCAGAAGACTTACCCATGGCGGAGCTCATCCTGTCACAGCAGGCGCAAACCACAGAAACATAATACGCGGGTTTTATCGCTCGCCAGCGTTGGGTGAAAAGAAATCACTTCGCGAAAAATCAGATGGAAAAAACAGATGCGAATTGGACAGGGCTACGATGTACACGCCTTCGGTGAAGGCGACAAGATTGTCATTGGTGGTGTGGTTATTCCACACACACACGGGCTTGTGGCTCACTCGGATGGCGATGTGCTTTTACACGCCCTCTGTGATGCTTTGCTCGGTGCGGTGGCCCTGGGCGATATCGGCAAACACTTCCCCGATACGGATGCGGCTTACAAAGGCGCCGACAGCCGTGCGCTTTTACGCATGGTCTACGCCAAGGTAAAAGCCGCGGGTTATCGATTGGGCAACGCGGACATGACCATCGTTGCGCAAGCGCCGAAGATGGCCCCTTATATTGTCGACATGCAGAGGGCGATTGCGGCGGATCTAGACGCCGAGCTGGGGCAGGTTAATGTTAAAGCCACGACCACTGAGAAATTGGGTTTTACCGGCCGAAGAGAGGGCATTGCGTGTGAAGCGGTCGTGCTGCTTGAGCCTTTGTAATTACTGCCCGTCGCAAGGACGATAGAGTCATCATTTGGTGGTCCTTGTAAAGCGCCGCGCTGGTGATTTCGAGCCGCGGCTATAGCTGCACCTTCATGGCCTGAGACGCTAAGCTCTAGTGAGGAGTATCGACTCGCCCTCTCTATGGAGTTCACTGTCATATGCTCGTCCATCGTCAGGCTTCTGGTTGGCTGATTTGTGTGTTCGGGTTGTGGCTAGTTTGTCTCGCTGTTCTGGCCCCGTCCCCAGCCCTAGCTGAGCGTTTGCTTGGCGCCGACAAGCGACCGCTGCTCATCATGGGCACTTCCGATGCTCCGCCCTATATGATCCAGGCCACTGACTCGGGGTTGGATGTGGATATTCCCCGCGCCGCCCTGGCGCGGCTGGGTTACCGTTTACAGGTTCGCTATATGAGCCTGGCGCGGGCCGAGGAAGAGCTGCGCAGCGGTCGAATCGATTTGATGGCGCCGCTATTTGTCGGCGACAAGCCGGGTATCTATTCCTCTGAACCTCACGTTATGTATCGACCGACAGCCTTTTCGCTGGCTCAGCGGGCGGTCAAGGTGACGACCTTGAGCGATCTGGGTGACTACCAGGTGATGACCTTTCAGGGGGCTACCGACTACTTTGGTCCTGCGTTTGTCGAGGCCAGCCTACGCTCTCCAGCTTACTCCGAAGTCTATAATATGAATAATCTGGCGCGCTCGCTTTTTGCTGGTCGCACCGATCTGGTGGTGCTGGACTACAATATTTTCTATTACCAGCTGCGCCAGCTGGATAAGATGCCAGTTGACATACTTAGGGTGCACGAGATATTACCGAGGGTACCGGCGGTGGTGGGCTTTAACCGAGTGGCGTTGCGCGATGCTTTTAATGGCGCGCTGCGCGATGACGGCAGTCACGCGGCCATACTCAAACGCTACTCGCCGCAATTGTGAGCACAACAGTTAGAGCAACAGTTAGAACAACAGCGGCGCAAGGTGATTGCAGTTAATGCTCTCAGGGCTAGCCCCTCTATTATTAGGAAACAAGCGATGACGTGGATTCTAAATGATGTGGTGGTGCAGTGTGACAACATGGTGTCGTTGCCTGAGATCTACCTGAAACTCTCGGAAAAAATAGACAGGCCCGAGACCACCAATAATGAGCTGGCAGATCTGGTTAAATTGGAACCGGGGGTCGCCTCTAAACTGCTGAGCATCGTCAACAGTCCATTTTATGGGTTGGCCGGTACGATTGCCACACCCGTGCACGCCATTTCAATAATAGGTCGCAACGATTTTAAAAATTTGGTGCTGGGCAGCAGTGTGGTAGAGGTGTTTCGCAAGCTGCCCTGCAAGGTGTTTGCTCTGCACCGGTACTGGGAGCACTGTCTTCTGGTGGCTATTTGTAGCAAGTTATTGGGGAAACATTGGCGCCTGAACGAAGACCGAGAACAGCTGTTTGTTGCCGGTCTATTGCATGATATTGGCAAGCTGATGGTGGCGCAGGTACTGCCGGAGCAGGCCGATCAGCTGGCTCCGGCCTGGCAAACCTTGGCTGATGGGGGCGCAGCAAGCAGCGTTGAGGAGCAGGTGTTGTTGGGTTTTACCCACGCCGAAGCGGGCGCGGCGCTGCTCAAGGCTTGGGGGCTGCCGGGGTTATTGCAGCTGGCCGCAGGTCATCATCATCACCCCGAATTGGGTGGATCCCATCAGGCTGCACTGCATATCGTTTACATGGCGAATGTGCTGGCCAGTGGTGAAAGTGAGGCCATAGAGCAAAGCCTAGAGGTTTGCCAGAAGGTGCTAGGGATTGAGGATTCCACCGAGGTGTTGTTGGAGCTGCTGGAGGAGGCGCAGCAGGAGAAGGCACAGTTGATTGGGGTGTATTTGTCTTAAACCTTGTGGCCTCAAGAGCCTAGCCGCTCAAGCATCTAGGGCGATGGAGCCTGTGCTTCTATGAGCTTGATGAATTCCGTTTCCGGCACCGGTCTGGAGTAGATGTAGCCCTGCCCAAAATCACAACCAAAGCCCTTCAATTGGGCAATATCCTCATCCTTTTCAATACCTTCGGCGATGGTTGTCATACCCAGTGAATGGGCGAGGCCGCACAGGGTGCGCACGATGGCTTCGCTGGTGGGGTTTTCATGCATGGTGGCGACAAAAGACTGGTCGATTTTGATGTTGTCGATGGGGAAGCGGTGTAAATAGCTGAAGCTGGAGTAGCCGGTGCCAAAGTCATCCAACGCAATCTGGGTGCCAAACTGCTTGAGTTCGGTCAGTACCGAGGCAATGCGTGGCGGGTTGGTCATCAACAGTGATTCGGTAATCTCCAGCTTAATACTGCTTAAATCCATGCCACTGCTCAGCAACTTTTGTTTGAGCTTGTCGACCTGGCTGGCTGTCTCTATCTGCCGGCTCGACAGGTTAATACTGAGAAAGAACGAACCTGGGCTGGCCTGCTCAACAACACCTTTGAAGCGCGGCAATACCCGCGTGGCCTCTTCAAAAATCCAGTAGCCGATCTCTTCTATCTGCCCAGTTTTTTCCGCTAGGCCGATAAACTCCAGCGGCGATATGATTTGATCGTTGTGTATCCAGCGAATCAGCGCTTCACAGCCGGCGATACGGTCCGTATTGAGGTCGACGATAGGCTGGTAGAAAAGTCGAAATTCACTGTGGTCGAGCGCTGTTTGCAACTTGCGCTCGTCGTCGAGACGCGAGGCGGTAAGACGGGTCTGGTGTTTGAGCAGCGCGGCAGTGGACGCGCAGATGGTGTCTTCGGTTTGGGAGTGCTCACCCCGGGAGAGCTGCTCGAGACGAATGCGCATGTTGCGATAGCGCTCCAGCGCCAGTTTCACCAACAGGACCATGGTGGGGTCGGCTTCGCTGAACACGCGTTTGATAAAATCTTTGGGGATAACCAGCAGCTCGACGTCTTTCAGTACTCTGGCGGTGGCTAAGCGAGTGCCGTCGTCGATCAACGCCATTTCACCGATCAAGTCGCCGGAGCGAGCCACGGTGAACTGCACGTTGCAGTCGTTGACGTTGGTAGACAGGCCGATCTCACCCTCGTGGATGATATAGGCACAATCTCCGATTTGCCCTTCGCTGAAAATGATTGAGCCAGCTGGCAGGGTTAATCGGTATCCTTCGGAGTCCAAGGTGGGGCCTTCCCTGTGGTGGAGACGTCACTAAGCATAGTTCATCGCGCTCGAAAGCGTGTGCTGTGAGCAGTAGGAAAGTAATTGTTCTATAAGCCGATATAGGAACCGTTGCTAAACCTAAGCGTGGTTAGAATGCCGGTGACTTTGGCGCCTCGCCAAATTTATCGGTATAGGCTTTGATCAGTGTGGCGCCGGTGGCGTGATCATCACTGCCCTTGGCCATTTCCTGCTGTACTGTGTCAAAAGCCCACTTTGTTTCGGGGTGATCAAATTCGAATATGAACTTCTTGTCGTACAACTCTTTGAGTGACAATCTTCCACCGAATGAGCCAAAACCACAGCCTTTCCTATATAAGAAGGGTTTGTCACTTTGGGCTGGGTCGTAGCACAGCAGCTTAGGAAATTCGCCATCGTGGCCGTCTTCCCAATCCTCTACAATACGGGCAATTTCTAAAAAAGGGTTGTTCGTCATGACGTCACTCGCTGGTTTGCCGATAGGGTTAGTCTAGCGTTAATAACCGGCGAAGCTTATAAGGTATACGACCATTCTACGTGAAGGTGTGATGATCAGTGTGGTTCATATTAGGGATGGCTGGTCTCGGTACTGTTGGCTTGTTAACGCGATACAGGTAAGTAATTATTATGGCTCGAGTCGCTTTTGAGTTAGCTGATTTATTGAGTGAGTGTGGTGTGCAGGAGGCGTGTTATCGCCTAGATGGGCGGGCGCTGGGGCTGAAAATATTTGTGCCGCCACAGTTACAGTCACAATACCCATTCAATGCCAGCGCCTATGCGTTTCTCCAGCAATTGCGAGGGGCTATCCAGGAATACGGAACGCTTGAATTCCCTGACTTGAATATCAATAAGGTTAACCACACCCTATGTCAGCGCGCGCCCAAGCAGCATGACTACAGCAAAAATCCTTACATGACCGGCAGTTGTCAGCACCTGCATCAAGATACCCCGCCCCTGCCTACGGCTTTTTGGTTGGGGCAAGTGCGCCGCTATTACGCGACCTGGGTAACATCGCAGCAGGGGGCGAATCGCTACTTTGATTATCTTACTGAGGCCCTCAGTCACGGACTCCAGACGGAGTTTGATGGCGAGAAGCTTGATGATGTGCACCGTCTGCTGGTGCCCGAAAGTTTGGCCAACGGCACTGGCCTGTTGCTTAATCAACAGCCGGGTTTACTGCTGATAGACAATAGTCAACAGCATCAGCTGTATCACGCACGTACCTGTCAGTTTTCGGCCGTAGCCCGCGACCCTGATTATAGCCGCGATGCGCCGATGTACGCTTATAACGAGCAGGGTTTACTGCATTACATCGATCAGCTGGACAGCCGCCGAGGGCCTGATGACCGCTGTGCGGAAGATGTGTTACAGGTAAAGGCTTTTCTCGCAGTTGAACAAACTAAGGTTTGAGTCGGTTGAGGTTTGAGCCTGCCCTAGCTAGATAGCACCTAATAGTGAACGCTGTGGCTATTTAAGCCATAAGACGCAGCGCAATATAGGGCGAGATGTTAAGCATGAGAATGGATAACTTAAATCCCGCCATCGCCGTATAGTGCAATTGCGAGAAGTCCTCGAGGTTAATGCTAAACCAGCGACTGTGCAGCTTGTGGATCTGATCGCGAAAAGTCGCCAGTGCGATAAACCAGCAGAGCAGCAGCCCCATGTTAATCACGGTGCACCAGCCCAGAAAGGCTTGAAGTTGTTCAGTATCCATAATCGTGTGCCCTGTCCCCGTTTTCTTGTGCGCCCTCTAATTGTAGCGCTTGTTGAGTGTAGAAGGCGCTGCTTTGCTTACTAACCCAGTAGATCCATTTAGAGGTGTTTGAGTGCGGCATTGCACCGATAAAACACGTGGCTGGATTAATATTACAAAACTTTGGCCGATAGTGCTGTATCCATTGCGCTCTGGAGGGGCTTCCTTGTTATATCGAATATTGACACGTTTAGGTGCTAAACTCTGCTGTTGTGCTCTGTGCTTATCCCCCATTCAGGCATGGTCGCAGTGTTCTGATGTGGACGCCAAGGCGGCGGCGGATGCATTGGCGCTGGGTTATTACAAAAATGGCAGTGTTTTTCGCGGTGCCGTTGTGTACATTCGTCACCACCCTTCAGGCAATAAAGAAGTCGCCAGTTATGTGAAAATTGGCGACAAGCACTACACTGTGGTCAGCTTGGTTTTTGATGACTGCCGGGCGGAGTTTCGGAAGCGCACACGCCGTGCACGCTAGGCCATGGCACTCATCAGATGACGGCGTTCTGTGTTGGCGCGTGACGGGAAGGGGGGTGTTAACAAAGGTTAAGTTAATCGGTTAACTCCCTGTCTAATGTATGGTTCTGTGCACAGAAAAATTTCCGCATGTCCGATGGCGTTGTGCCGGGTGTTTGTCGGATACAATTGATAAGTGACTAGGGTCGAGGGTTAGAAAACATGGCGGAACTGGAACGATTGGCAAGAGCGTTGGAAGACAAGTCGATCTCGCGCCAAGTATTGCTGGAAACAATTTGCCGGTCAGCGGTTAAGTTGATACCCAATGCTAACTTGATCAGCTTGTGGGTGTTTGAAGAGGGCTCGACACAGATTAGAAGTTTGATTAATTTTGATGCCAGTGCTGACCGCTTTAGTAGCAACATAGTACTAGCCCAGAGTGATTTCCCTCCCTACTTTGAAGCGATTTTAGAGGAGCAATTGGTGGTGGCCTCCGATGCTCGGCATGCACGCGCTACGGCCTGTTTTACGGATTCCTATTTTGAGCCCAATGATATCCATTCACTGCTCGACTTTATTCTGCATAAGGACTTTAAGCCGGTTGGTGTGGTGTGCTGTGAGAGCAAAGGTGTAATGGTGAGCTGGACTCAAAAAGATATTGAGTCGATCGGTGCGCTGTCTACTCTGATTTCATTTTTCTTCGATATTTAATGCCGTATCGTATCTGATGATTACGCCAGTGTATGATGCGGCCTTAAATGAGACGTCCTTTAAGGTGATTGCGTATGAGCTTCACAGATGTAGTAGCGAGTATTCTCGGTCAGAGACCGGGGTTTAAAGACGCGGCGGGTGTTGCTAGCGTTAAACCCAGCGATGATGTGCCACCGCCACTGGCGACTATTTATGCTGCGGCTGATGGCACTGAGCAGGAAACCGAGTTTCAAACCGACGTTGATATCGTCCCCGGTTTTCGGTTGATTCATCGTAAGGAACTCGCAAACGAGACCGCTTTGTTCCATCAAACCTATAGTGGTATCGAAGACTTTATTCCCTTTTTGGCCGATGACTCGTCCTGTTATGTCGCGTTTAACGGCGGTGATGGCAGCGTGGTTCGGGTGGCGCAGGAATATGGGCTAAGCCGTGTTGCGGATACGCTCGATGATTTTTGGACGACGGTATTGGCGTGTTATGAAGAGGGCGCCTACTTCCTAGATGAAGAAGGCTTTCTCGACTACGACTTTGAAAAGGAAGGCGATATTGGCCTGCGGATTAACCCCAATTGCAGTTACTGGTCAGAATAACGTTCCGCGTATAGGCCAAACCTATAAACCTGGCCAATAGAGCAAGTCTATAGGCCAGGTTTATAGGGTGTAATGCGATGTGGGTATGACGGTCAGTGTTTCGAAATCAATAAAGCGCACGCAGCTGTTCAGCATCGCCGTGCCACGCTCATTGAGCAGCTTGTCGTCTTTTTCTCCCCGCGCATCGAAGGCATCAAAAAAAGTATACGCGCAGCTCATGGCCTGTGGTGGAAAGTGCTCCTCTACCACCGCGTCGAAAGCCGGCGCGGCGTCGGTGAGCGTCTTAACGATTAAATTTTGCGTGTAGGAAAAAGTGGACTGGGTCTCAATGGCTATTTGCGTGTGGCTGTTGTGCCAGGTGTCCAGCCATTCCTCGCGGCTTTGTGTGTCGGGCTTTTTGAAAAAGGCTACCTGATTCATGCCGTAGCTGCGCTGCCCCGTTGTGTTGGGGTGCAGTGAATTGACGATGGGAACCGATTCACTGACGAGGTAACCGTGGCATTGAGCCACACCGCACTCGATTATAGTTTGCTGCTGATCGCGGTAGAGGTGGCTGTCGAGCCACAGGCTAATGATGCCATCCATCATGGGCATCGTGTTTTCTTGGCGCAGGTTGCTTGCAGCCGCGACCGCGTCATCACTGATGGAAACCTGAAGTTGCTGGGCGCCACTGCTGAGCAGTGCCTGGCTCACCTCGCCAAGCAACAGGGCCTTAAAGTCCGCGGTCGTCTGCTCTGCCGGCTTCCAAACAACGTAGAGTAATTTTTCCATGTTCAGACTCTGTCCGTATTAGTGATTAATCCAATGTGGATAAGTAAGCTCTGATTTCTTCAATACGGGTACGGTTGGCGCCCAGGTCTGAGTGGCCAACGCGTGAGGCGGACCGAACAGAAATCAGGTTGTCTGCGGGGCGTTTTTCGAACTCTACGTCATCGGTAAAGCGCATGATTAGTGTCGTGGCCTCGGCCTTGAGGTAGTTATCCTGTTGCTCAATTAATGCAAAGCGTGGCGTCTGTTGAATGTAATCGACGATGGCTGCCCAGCTTTCATCAAGCGACTTTTTCGGCAGTATGGCGGCAATTTGATGTTGCTCGGTCTGGCTGTCGCTGCTGACGCAATTGGGTGAGCTGGGGCAGGCCTGTAGTTGTGAAGCTGTATCGGCTTTGCCCTCAGTGGCGTGGCTGATACCACCTAAAGGGGCAAGCAGGGCGAGTAGTAAATACGTTTTAATGTTTAGGGTTTTCATAGCAATTTGAAGCTCCGTAGGCGTGAGTCTTTATATTCTGTTCCAGATTCTATTGATTGAACCCGTGCGGTGTACGATTAATCAAGCGTATAAGGTAACGACTTTTGCACAGACTGGGAAGCAGAATGGCGAGGTCGCTTACGGGCAATGCCGTCCTTTACATTGATTGACATACATACGGTATATACTCGCGCACACATGGGCATTGTCGCCCAGCACACAATACTTAATCGCCAGCTACTTGCTGGCCACCGCTCAAGTAGATATTTTATGTCCAATATTTCGAATGTACCGCCAGTAGACACCTCGCTTAGAGAAGAGGATGAGACGGCAGAGCAGGGAAATAAGGCTAACAGTCTGTCGGTATTGAAGGCTCTGTGGCAATTCATGAAGCCTTATAAGAAGACATTGGTGGGCGCCAGTATTGCCTTGGTGTTCACAGCCGGTATTACCTTGTCTATTGGGCAGGGCGTCAGATTACTCATTGATGATGGTTTTGTCGCCCAGTCGAGTGAGGCCTTAGCCAATGCGGTACTGATGATTATAGGGCTGTCGTTGTTGATGGCAGTGGGCACTTACACACGTTTCTATTTGGTGTCTTGGCTGGGTGAGCGAGTGGTCGCAGACCTGCGTAAATCGGTGTTTGATCATATTATTACCCTGCACCCCAGCTACTTTGAGACCAACCGCAGTGGCGAAATTATGTCGCGCCTCACCACGGATACCACGTTACTGCAGAACATTATCGGTTCCTCTTTTTCGATGGCGCTGCGCAGTTCACTGACGTTTGTTGGCGCACTGATTTTATTGCTGGTGACCAATTTAAAGCTCAGTTTGATCGTGCTGGTGGGGGTGCCACTGGTATTGCTGCCGATTCTTTTATACGGGCGCCGTGTGCGCAAGCTCTCTAAGGCAAGCCAAGACTCTATCGCCGATGTGGGCAGTTACGCCGGAGAAATTATTCAGCACATTAAAACCGTGCAAAGTTATACCCGTGAGCAACACGAGAGCGCGTCTTTTGGCAGTGAAGTTGAGAAAGCCTTTCAGGTGGCCAAAAAACGCGTGCGCCAACGCGCGCTATTAATTGCCATTGTTATCCTGCTGATGTTTGGTGCAATTGGGGGCCTGCTGTGGGTGGGCGGCAACGACATGTTGGCCGGGCGTATGAGCGGCGGAGATCTAGCGGCGTTTGTGTTTTACGCCATCATGATGGCCTCGGCGGTTGCCACCATTTCTGAGGTCTATGGTGAGCTGCAGCGAGCCACCGGTGCAACAGAGCGCTTAGTGGATCTGCTGAATGTTGAGTCATTGATACCCATGTTAGCCGCCAAAGGTATTCAAACGCCGCCGGCGATGGGATCGCAGTTAAGCTTTGAGGCGGTTAACTTTAACTACCCGTCGCGTCCAGACCAGCCTGCCCTCAAGGATTTGAACCTGTCCGTGGCCGAGGGCAAAAGCCTAGCCTTGGTCGGCCCGTCGGGCGCGGGCAAGTCAACGGTGCTGGAGTTATTGCAGCGTTTTTACGACCCTAGCGCCGGACGTATTGTGTTGAACGGGGTGGATATTCGCCAGCTTGATACGGCGACGCTGCGTTCGCAGTTGGCGGTGGTGCCGCAACAGCCGGCACTGTTTACCAATGATGTTTGGTACAACATTCGTTACGGCAAGCCAGAGGCGACCGATGAGCAGGTGATGGAATCCGCAAAAGCGGCCCACGCCCATGAGTTCATTATGCAGTTGCCAGAGGGTTACAGCAGCTATTTGGGGGAGCAGGGCACGCGTTTGTCCGGCGGACAAAAGCAGCGCCTAGCGATTGCCCGCGCGATCCTTAAAGACCCTAAAATACTGTTGCTGGACGAAGCGACCAGCGCGCTGGACGCCGAAAGTGAATACCACGTGCAGCGGGCACTGGAAACGCTGATGAAAAATCGCACGACGATTATTATCGCGCACCGCCTGGCGACCATTCTGCACGCCGATTCCATTGCCGTGTTGGACCAAGGTCAGCTGGTGGCACAGGGCAGTCACACTGAATTACTACAGAGCTCGCCGCTCTACAAACGTCTCGCTGACTTACAGTTTCAGTCGATGGATTAGGCGCATAGCCTTCCCCATTACTGGGTGCTGTATAGGACGAACACACTGATCACCACGGCGCCCATCAGATTGATGACAAACCCCTCGCGTGCCATACGCGCCACGGTGACCTGACCGGTACCAAAGACGATGGCGTTTGGCGCGGTGGCCACCGGCAGCATGAAGGCGCAGCTGGCGGACCACGCGGCGGGCAGCATGAGCAGCATCGGGTCGACCTTAGCGCCCAGAGCCGCCGCCGCAAGAATGGGCATCAGCAAGGTGGTGGTGGCGGTGTTGCTGGTGATCTCGGTGAGAAAGGTAACGCCCAGAGAAATGCCCAGTACCAGCAACCAGGGCGGCAGTTCGGCAAGGGCACCTAATTGTTCACCTAGCGCCTGAGACAACCCCGTACTGGAAAAGGCTTTTGCCAGTGCGATACCGCCAGCAAATAAAATTAACACCCCCCAGTGAATCTGGCTAGCCTCGTGCCACGTCAACAGCCGACCGCCTTTCGCATCGGATGTCATCGCCAGCGCGATAACTGCGCAAAAGGCGACGGAGGCGTAGTTGGCGGTGGTCAAATTTAACCAACCTCTCCAGCCGCCAAACGGCTCGCTAAGGGTCATCCACGCGAGTGCGGTAAGGGCAAAAATAAACAACACGCGCACTTCTTCCGCCCGCCATGGGCCGCTAGAAGGAAGATCAATGGTGGTGCGGCTATCGAGTTTTCGGGTCAGCCACCAGGCGCCCAACGGCAGCAGGACCGCGACCACAGGCAGAGCCTTGATCATCCAATCAACAAAGCTGATGTTGTTGCCGGTGGCTTCTTTATAAATCTGTAAAAAGATGATGTTGGGTGGTGTGCCAATCGGGGTGCCGAGGCCACCGATACTGCCAGCGTAGGCAATGCCCAACAACAGCGGCACCGCAAGTGTGTTGCTGTTGTCGGTGGGGTTTCGGGTTTTTTCCAGTACCGCCAGCGCGACCGGCAGCAGCATAAGCACGGTTGCGGTGTTGGATATCCACATAGACAGCAGCGCGGAGGCGAGCATAAAACCGATGACCAAGCGCCGCTGACTGGTGCCGCCACACAGGTTGACCATGGCCAGCGCCAGGCGGCGGTGGGCCCCACTTTTTTCCATGGCTTTGGACAGCATGGCGCCACCCGCCAACAATAGAATCAGCGGTGAACCGTAGGCCAGCGCCACTTGCTTGCCGTCAAGGATCCCGAGCAATGGAAACACCCCGAGTGGTATCAACGAGGTGATTGGAATGGGAACCGGTTCAAACACCCACCAGAGTGTGCAGACAACCGTCAGACCCGCTGTGATACAGGCAGGGTCTTGCCAACCGTCTAGGTGCATGGCGTAGCCGAGAACCAAACCCAGTAGGGGCGCCAACCAAAGCAGTTGCTGGGTGTAGCGTTGGTAGGGGCTGTGTGCGGTCGTTTGAGTATCGATGGTGATATTGTCTGACAAAATAGGGATCCAAGTTTTAGGTTTGACGCGTACTTCTGAACGTTGTTAGGTGCGCAAAGATTACGGCAAGACTCTGGCGGGGGAAAGTGTTCATGGAGCATGGTGTGACAACATCGATTGTTATTCTGGTTTGGCGGCTAACGATTCAAAGCGGACGCCCAGGAAGGATGAAGATTGAGCTCGAAACTCGCCCAGTAACGGGCATTGATCGGGGCTTCTGAGCCGCTGAAAATCCAGATCAATGGAAAGGGTACGCCGCGAGTCCTTAAAAAATAGTCTGAATACGGAAAGCGCCGCAAAGCCTTTGATTTTCTTAGGGGGCATATTAAGATCAAAACCAATGGGCTCTAATTAATAGCTGTATGTAAAGTCACTGAAATGACAAGTAACTGTTGATGTTTCTTCTTTGTCGCTTTTCTTGACCAACTGTTATTCTCCTTTAGGTGGGATGTTGGTGTCTTCGACGAAAAACAATCGCTTTGGGTGTGTATACAAGCATGGTTAAAAAATCACCGATAGGAGTGTTCGACTCTGGTGTTGGCGGGTTGTCAATAACCCACAGTATTAGGCGTGAACTTCCATCAGAAAATATTATATATGTTGCTGATTTTAAATGTTCCCCTTACGGCAATAAGTCGAAAGAAGTGATTGAAGATAGATCGGAGTATATAGTCGAATTTCTTTTCAATCGTGGCTGTAAAGCAATTGTAGTGGCTTGTAATACCGCGACTGTAAACTCTATAGGTAAGTTAAGAAAAAAATTTAACATTCCAATTGTAGGCGTAGAACCAGGAATAAAGTCGGCTGCTAAGCAAAGCAGTAGTGGTGTTATAGCCGTTCTTGCTACAGAGCGAACAATTAAAAGCGCATCTTTTAAAGCACTTAAGAGTAGGTTTTCCCATCAGGTAAGAATAGAGGTTAAAGCTTGCCAGGGTTTTGTTGAGCTGGTAGAAGATGGTGATCTTAATAGCGAAACAAGCATCAAGGTAGTTAATGGCTATATCCTACCTTTACTTTCAAAAGGCGCTGACCATATCGTTCTAGGTTGCACACATTATTCTTTCCTCACTCCTGTGATTGAGAAGATCGTAGAAGGTAAGGCAACGATAATCGATACTGCAAAACCAGTGGCTTTAGAATTAAAAAATCGATTAACTAATCTTAATATTTTGCATCCCAGTCATGACGTCGGTGAGGTTCAATTCTTCAGTACCGACACTTCGAGTAATGTTTCAAAAAGAATAAGTGACTTGTGGGGGTGCAGCGTAGACGTATTGGAAATGTGAGGGGTCTAAAGCTAATAAGGTGCTACATCGGAAAAAACACGCGCACATGCTAGTGATTTCCTCGCCGTTAAAGGCACTACTGATCGTCCGTTTTTACCATTGCTTCAATTAAGGCCAATGACATCCCCATCGGCCGTTCATGGCACAAAGGTGTCGGCTATCTCACTACAAAGCGAGTACAAGTAAAGTGGAAGACGTTAATCTGAGAAAAGCATTATTAAGCGACGAATCTGTTTTGCTGGAATTCGAGCAGAAAGTGCTAGCCGCAGAGCGCCCATATAATTCAAGTCTGAAATTGGTTGATGCATCATATTACGACTTAAAAAACTTACTCACTGGCCATAAGTCGCACTTGCTTGTAGCAGAAGTGAAGGGAGCCGTTGTTGGCTCTGGTTATGCTCAAATTAGAGAATCCAAACAATCACTGGTCCACGACGCTCATGCCTATTTTGGCTTTATGTACGTGGTGCCCGAATATCGCGGCCGCGGAATTAACAAAATAATCGTTGAGAGGCTTGTTGAGTGGAGTAAAAGCCAAGGGGTATCAGACTGTTACCTAGACGTTTATAGTGAAAATGAAGCGGCTATACGAGCCTACGAAAAAGTAGGCTTCGTAAAATCAATGGTAGAAATGAAACTTAACTTGGAATAGATACTGAGCGCAACACACAGCAACTCAGTCAGCGCGCAGGGCAGCCGTAGCGGCTGCCGGCTATTGAGGTGTTACTGATCACCCATTGCTGTCCCCGCTGAACCTGTCGAAACCTATCCCTGCTCCGATGACCGCTCACAGCACCCATCGACCACTTTATGCCTTCCTTGTTACGACCGTATGGCCAATGAGGCCATGCTCTCGTCGCGTGAACAGAAAATCCATGTAATACGCGGCAGCAGAGCGTTTAGGGGGGATGAATCAATCCCTTGAACGCCGCTGTGTAGAATTACGGGTGGATAAGTGATGATGGCTGAATAGCACTCGTATTTCTGTGGCATTTATTTGTATATAGCGTAGATATTGATGACTCGTTTTTTGTAAAACGTGACGGCCGCTGGAGGTTTAAATGACCTGTTAAGGGTGGTGACTTATGGCCTGAGTTGTATCACTATGCGCTTACCGGTATGTCATAGGACTGTGCGTTGGTGCTTGCGACAGCGTTGCAGTGTCCAGTCCTATTACATTCTGAGGGTAGTACCATGACAGCAACCATTCCTAATATTGTTATCGTCGGCGGCGGAGCCGGTGGCTTAGAGCTAGCAACACAGTTAGGACACAAACTGGGAAGAAAAAAACGCGCCAATATTTTATTAATCGATAAAAATCGCAGTCACATCTGGAAACCGCTGTTGCATGAAGTGGCCACCGGTTCGCTCGACGCCAACCTCGATGGGGTTGTCTACTCAGCCCATGCGGCAAAACACGGCTACCAGTTTCAGTTGGGGTGTTTTTGTGGGCTTGAGACCAACACTAAAACACTGACACTCGAAGCGCAGACCGATGACGCAGGGCAGTTGATGCTGCCGGAACGACAGGTCAGTTACGATCAACTGGTGATTGCCGTGGGCAGCGTCAGTAATGATTTTAATACCGAGGGCGTGCAGGAGCACTGCTTCTTCCTCGATTCGCACAAGCAAGCTGAGCGCTTTCATAACTCGCTGTTGAATAACTTTACCCAGGTGCATCAATCCGGTGGCGATGGCGCGCTTAATATTTCGATTGTTGGCGCGGGCGCTACCGGGGTTGAATTATCCGCCGAGCTTTACCATGTTGCCGACCTGCTGAAAGTCTATGGCCTGAGCAATATGACCGCTAGCCAGTTGACGATTAACTTGCTGGAGGCTGGGCCTACTATCTTACCCGCTCTGCCGAGCCGTATTTCTGTTGCGGCGCGAAGTGAACTGAATAAGTTAGGCGTTAATGTGTGTGAAAATACCCGCATTAAACAAGCGACAGCGGATGGCTTTATCAACGCCGAAGATGAATTGATTAAATCGGATTTGATGGTCTGGGCGGCTGGCGTTAAAGCGCCAGACTTTATTAAAAATCTCGATGTGTTCGAGCTTAATCGCGCCAATCAAATTCTTGTCAAACCAAATTTGGTCAGCACCGTTGACGACAATATTTTCGTGATCGGCGATTGTTGTGCGTGTCGTCTGGGCGAGGATAAGTGGGTGCCGCCGCGTGCGCAGTCGGCGCACCAGATGGCGGAGTCTGTGGAAAAAAACATTATCCGCCAGCTTGATGGTCAAGCGCTGCAGGACTACCAATACGTAGACTATGGTTCGCTGGTGAACTTGGCGCGCTTCAGTACGGTGGGCAGCTTGATGGGCAACCTATCGAAGAACAGTATGTTCATCGAGGGGCGCATCGCCAAGCTTGTATATATCATGCTCTACCGTATGCACCAGCGCGCCATTCACGGCACGCTGCGCACCATTGGTTTGTGGTTCGCTGAAAAAGTCATGCGCATTGTTCGGCCTCGTATGAAACTGCATTAAGTTTCCCTGCTACCGCGCTCTGTTGATTTAAAAAAGCCGCGCACCCCTGTTAGGGTGCACGGCTTTTTTTATGCGCTCGAAATAAGTGGTGATGATCGGCTGACGCTAATCGTCGTCATCGGCGAGTTCAGCCACCAGCATGCTGGTGATAATCAACAGCGCGCCGAGCCACGCCATGGTGGTGAGCACCTCGTCGAGCAGCCAGTAACCGCCGAGTGCGGCGAACAGCGGCTCGGTGGCAAAAATCAACGCGACTCGCCAAGCCGCAATGGTTTGCTGGCCTATGGTTTGGGCCACATAGGCGAGACTGGTGCCGAGTATGCCACCGACTAATATGGCCACCCATGCGGTGACACTCGCGGGGTGATCACCCAGTAACACCGGCATCACACTCGACATCGAGTCGGTTTCCCATATACACGCCGCCACTGCGCTGAGAAGAGTAACCGTGATGAATTGGATTTGCGTCAATGCCAGCGGGTTAACCGTGCGCGCGTAGACACCGGTGTAGACAATGTGAATCGCAAAGGCGAAGGCGCAGCACAATACCCACAGCTCACCGCGTCCGAAACCGTTGATGCCACCGGTCAGCAGCAGCGTGCCGAGTGTGGCCATGGCCACACCCAGCCAAACATACCAGTGCTGTGGGTGCTTGAGCCATAACCAGGCGGTTACGGGCACCAGCACCACATTGAGGCCGGTGATAAAACCGCCGTTGCTGGCACTGGTGTATTGCAGGCCAACCGATTGCGTGGCGAAACCTGCGAAGAGCAGCAAACCCAGCACAATGCCGTGGTGCAATGTCGCGCGGTTGATGTGTGGGCTGAGGCGTTGCCGACTGATTAGGCAATAAACACACAGCGTGACGATAGCGATAAAAAAGCGCAGGCCATTGAAGGTATTGGGCCCTAGGGAATCCAGTGCCTGGTGGACCAATGCAAACTCGATGCCCCAAACGAAGCTGACGAACAGCAGTACCCAGCCCCAGATGTGGGATGACTTAGCCATGCTTAACCCTTTGCCGTTTATTTGATGAAGTTAGGTGTTGTTTATATTGAGGGCAGTGTAAATTATTTTCATTGAAAATGATGGTCTGATTGGAGTTGGCTGTGACGAGTGGCGGAGAGAGGTGGTGGTGGCGAGGGGTCAAGAACGGTTGGGCCGTCGTTAGGGCTGGGGTGCGGTGAATATTAGTTTTGGCGCGGAGGCGGGGAAGGTGAGCCCTGAAAGCGGATGAGTGGGGTTGGCTGGATCATTGAGCTGTCGTTGCAGTTGCTCTATTAAGGGGGTTCTTAGTGCTTAGTAGTGCTTGGAGAGGAATGGGGAGAGCTCGCCGCGACCACAACTGCCATCGCCTAGTCCCTGAATTAAATCATTGATGCCGCGCTTAGATGGGCTGTAAATAATTTAAAAGTCGTAGCCCAGGGGGTTGAAGGCCTGTCGATAACACTCGGCTGAGTCGCATGAAGTGCTCTGTAAGCTAGAGAAGACGAAGCGAAGGGCTTCAGTGGGTAGTGCTTAGTAACCGCTGTAGTTCGGCTTCAGCCTGTGGCAAAACAATCTTTGAAAACGTTGGCGCCGCTGTCCCAATTTTTTTCTTTCGCTGCACGGCAAGCGCCCAGCTGTGCTTGTTCTTGCGCAACAATGTAAGCGAAGAAAATTTTATGTTTGGGATTGGCTAGGGATTGCATCTCCTTGAGTTTGGGCAGCTAGGGGATAATGATATCAATCAATTGTTGTGGGCTAACAAAGCGCCAAACAATGTCACCTGTCACCTGCAACACGCTTCGAGTAAACCAGTTGGCGTGGTAGTTGGCCCCCAGTTCATTTTTCATGTGGCCCAATGTTTTCTGGTTG
>Ga0105359_10001588_pt1 | contig 19126 bp, 21 predicted proteins | sample GOMGulsemesocosm_6_FD_83659 | JGI IMG/M metagenome (GOLD analysis project Ga0105359, IMG submission 83659) | Methane-oxidizing microbial communities from mesocosms in the Gulf of Mexico - GOM8C Gulf of Mexico | ecosystem: Environmental > Aquatic > Marine > Cold seeps | place: Gulf of Mexico...
AGGTACGTTATTTGGTCTTTGAAACCAATCTTGGTGCGGATACTCATACGGATACTGCACCAATAAAAAAAGCCCCTGATAATTCGCGTATTGCAAATTGGTCAGGGGCTTTGACAGCGTTAAGGCCATGTCATTCCGAACGAATGTGAGGAATCTTTTAGGTCGCTAAGATTTCTCGTTGCACTCGAAATGACAAAAGCTATTACACGCTGTAGTACAGTTCAAACTCAGCTGGGTGTACAGACATGTTCAGGCGATCCACTTCTTCCTGCTTGAGGGCGATGAAGGCATCGATCATGTCGTCGCTGAATACGCCGCCAGCCGTCAAGAAAGCGCGATCCTTGTCCAGTTCTTCCAGCGCAGCGGATAGCGATGGCGCAACCGTTGGGATGTCTTTCGCTTCTTCCGGTGGCAGGTCGTACAAATCCTTGTCCATAGCGTCGCCAGGGTGAATTTTGTTTTGAATGCCGTCCAGGCCAGCCATCAACAGTGCCGCGAAGCACAGGTATGGGTTAGCCGATGGATCAGGGAAACGCACTTCTACGCGGCGACCTTTAGGGTTGCTGACGTGAGGAATACGGATTGATGCAGAACGGTTGCGCGCTGAGTAAGCCAGCATAACCGGCGCTTCAAAACCTGGCACCAGACGCTTGTAGGCGTTAGTTGAGGCGTTAGTGAAGGCGTTCAGGGCGCGAGCGTGTTTGATTATACCGCCGATGTAGTACAAAGCTGTTTCCGACAGACCGGCATAGCCGTCGCCAGAGAACAGGTTGTTGCCATCTTTGCTGATGGACATGTGTACGTGCATGCCGCTGCCGTTATCGCCAACTAAAGGCTTAGGCATGAAAGTCGCTGTTTTGCCGTAGGCGTGAGCAACGTTATGGACGCAGTATTTGAGGATTTGAACTTCGTCAGCTTTTTTAACCAGTGTGTTGAATCTAACGCCGATTTCACATTGGCCAGCAGTGCCCACTTCGTGGTGGTGTACTTCGATGTCCAAGCCCATTTCTTCCATGGCTGAGCACATAGCAGCACGCAGGTCATGCAATGAATCAACAGGAGGAACGGGGAAGTAGCCGCCTTTAACGCGTGGGCGGTGACCCATGTTGCCGCCTTCGATGTTGCTGCTGGAGGACCAAGCTGCTTCTTCAGAGTTGATGGTGAAACCTGAACCGCTGATGTCGTCGTGCCATTTAACATCGTCGAAAACGAAAAATTCTGGCTCTGGGCCCATAAATACCGTGTCACCGATGCCGGTAGCTTTCAGGTATTCTTCAGCGCGTTGGGCGATGGAGCGCGGGTCACGGTTGTAGCCCTGCATGGTGTTCGGTTCAACGATGCTGCAGCTGATGTTTACCGTAGGCTCTTCGGTGAACGGATCGATAACGGCAGTGGAGTCATCTGGTAGCAATACCATGTCAGAATCGTTAATGCCTTTCCAGCCAGCGATAGATGAGCCGTCAAACATTTTGCCTTGCTCGAAGAACTCGTCATCAACTTCGCTGATGGGCATGGATACGTGGTGTTCCTTACCGTGAGTGTCGGTAAAACGCAGGTCGATCCAGCGGATGCTGTGTTCTTCGATCAGTTCTAAAGTCTTGGACATGGTGCAGTCTCCGTTGTGCTACCTGAGTAGCCTAAAAGTTAAAAATCGGGGGCTAGAGAAAATAGAAGTCGACTCTAAGCCCTAATAATCTGAATGTCTTGCATTGAGCAAGGAGTGTGCCAGTTCTTGTTCTACAGTTTTACGGGCCTAGCAGCCGGTTAACGGGTTTCTATCGGTAAAAATGTACGATATAGGTGCGATACCGCTCTGCTCTGCACTGAAATGGTGCGGCTGTGATTGAAGATACTATTCTTCAACGCGAACGGTGATAACGATATCGAGCTCATCCTGCTGAGTATTGATGATGGTGTGGCCGTGTACGCGACACCAGGCGGGGATGTCATGCAGTGCGCCTGGGTCAGTGCAGGTGACTTCCAAAATGTCGCCGGGCTGTAATTCTTTGATTTTTTCCTGCGTACGAATGACCGGTAACGGGCATAACAGGCGGCGAGTATTTAGCTGGTGCGGTGTTTTGTCTGTCATGATTATATGTGCCACTCTTTTGGGATGTCGTCAACTGGATAAGGTGCTGTTTCAATCACTTGGCCTTGACCGTCTATAAAGTCAATTTGAATGGAAACAGTGTCCTCATTGCGACCTTTACAGTAACGGCCAACTATGCGTGCGGCCAGCTGTAAATCTTCTTCGCTCGGTATGCCGTCCAGCAGCGCTAAAGCGCCGGGGTGACTGATGGGGCGAAGGGTGGTGAATTCACGTTTGTAACCGGACAGGAAGTTGTTCTCGCCCTCTTCGCGACTGACGATCAGTTTGAAGTTTTTGTTGGGACGAATGTGGCGGCCAACTTTCAGAAGCATGATGTCATCCAGCTCATAGCGACGTTCGCCGCGGGCCTCCCACAAGTCAGCTAGTTTGCTTGAGTAGCTTTCATCGGTCAGGAAGCAGCAGCCGCCAGCTGGCTGGGAGTATTCGTCAAAACCAAGTTCTTTTGCCAGCGCGATTTGAGGTTTGCGATTGCGGCCGTGGAAATCAAGCAGCTTTTCACGATCAACCCAGCCTTCACGCTCGGGCAGCGTAGGTGGTAAGTGTTTGGCGCATAGTGGGCGCAACAGACGATCCTCTGCACCAGACTCGCGGGCAATAATAGGCATGGTTTCGGCGCGCTGTGATTTAGGGCGCTGGCCCACTACTTCACCAGTAATAATGAAATCAAACTGGTTTTCTTCCATAAACGACCAAGCTTTGGCCTGATTAACCATAAAGATTTTGCAGTCCAGGCAAGGGTTCAGGTTTGATCCGTAACCGTGCTTGGGGTTGAGCACAACGTCCTTATAGTCTTCAGAGATATCGATAATGTGCAGTTTAATGCCCAGCTGTTCAGCGACCCACAGGGCGTCGTTACGCTTTTCTTTTGCTTTGTCTTTTTTGCGAATGGCGTGGGTATGCCCTTCGACACAGAAGCCGGTAAAAAAGTTGATGCCTTCCACGTGAATGCCTTGATCCATGATGACTTTGGTGGCCAGCAACGAGTCGAGGCCGCCGGAGATCAATGAAACGGCTTTACGTTGTCCGGGCAGGGCTTTTTTGGGACGAGGGGTCTGAGTCATAACTGTCTGTCATATCTGGAAAAAATGGTCGGAGATTATAGCGGTTTATTGGCTGCGAGTCATTAGCACTTGTGCGTCAAGATGTGTATAATCCGCGCTCTAAATTATTCTCTCTGTACTCATTGGACTAATCTCGTGATCGAAAAACTACGTAACATCGCCATCATTGCCCACGTTGACCATGGTAAAACGACTTTGGTTGATAAACTTCTGCAGCAGTCAGGCACGCTGGATCGTAAAGATCAGGGTACTGAGCGTCTGATGGACTCCAACGATCAGGAGAAAGAACGCGGCATTACTATTCTGGCAAAAAACACCGCCATTGAGTGGAATGATTACCACATCAACATCGTAGACACACCGGGCCACGCCGATTTTGGTGGTGAAGTAGAACGTGTATTGTCGATGGTTGATTGTGTATTGCTACTGGTTGATGCCGTTGACGGCCCGATGCCACAAACGCGTTTTGTAACATCCAAAGCCTTCGAGCAGGGCTTGAAGCCCATCGTTGTAATCAACAAGGTAGACCGTCCGGGCTCACGTCCTGATTGGGTTGTTGATCAGGTATTTGATTTGTTTGACCGTTTGGGTGCGACTGACGAGCAGCTGGATTTCCCAATCATTTACGCTTCAGCCATTAACGGTATCGCAGGTCTGGAAGCAGATGATCTAGCTGAAGATATGACGCCGCTGTTCCAAATGATCACGGATAGTGTGCCTGCGCCAGACGTTGATCGTGACGGACCTTTCCAAATGCAGGTTTCAGCACTGGATTATGATAGCTATGTGGGTGTTATCGGTGTTGGCCGTATTACACGCGGTAGCCTGAAGCCTAACCAGCAAGTTGTCATCGTAGATGCTGACGGTCAAGAGCGTAAGGGTAAAGTCCTCAATGTGAAGGGCTATCTGGGTCTGGATCGTGTTGATACCGATGAAGCTAAAGCCGGTGACATTGTTTGTATTAACGGTATTGATGGCTTGGGTATTTCCGATACGCTGTGTGACCCTGAAAATGTTGAAGCGTTGCCTCCTTTGAGCGTTGACGAGCCAACCGTAAGCGTTAACTTTATTGTTAACGATTCACCGTTCGCAGGCCTGGATGGCAAATATGTAACAACACGTAATATTAAAGATCGTCTGGATCAGGAATTGATCCATAACGTAGCGCTGCGTGTTGTGCCTGGTGATACTCCGGATAAATTTATTGTTTCCGGTCGAGGTGAATTACACCTGTCGGTATTGATTGAAACCATGCGTCGTGAAGGTTTTGAAATTGCGGTTTCACGTCCTGAAGTGGTACAAAAAGAAATTGATGGTGTAATGCAGGAACCGTACGAGCACGTTGTGTTTGATGTGGAAGAGCAGCATCAAGGTTCTATTATGGAAGAAGTCGGCCTGCGTAAGGGTGACCTAACCAATATGGAACTGGATGGCAAAGGCCGTGTAAAACTGGAATTCTTGATTCCGGCACGAGGTCTGATTGGCTTCCGTGGTTTGTTCCTGACCCTGACATCAGGCTCAGGCATCATGAGCAGTACCTTTGAGAAATACGGTGAAGTGAAAGCCGGTGAAGTAACGTCGCGTAAAAACGGTGTGCTGGTCTCAATGGTTAAGGGTAAAACAGCCGGTTATTCACTGTTTAACCTACAGGATCGCGGACGTATGTTCCTTGGTCATGCGGTTGATATCTACGAAGGTCAGATTATTGGTCTGCACTCACGTAGCAATGATCTGGCGGTTAACCCATCAAAAGGTAAGCAGCTGACTAATGTACGAGCTTCGGGTACTGATGAGGCTTTGACACTAACTCCACCGGTTAAGCATACGCTTGAGCAAGCGCTGGAATTTATTGAAGATGACGAATTGGTTGAAGTAACACCAAACCATATTCGTCTGCGTAAGAAATTACTGACTGAAACAGAGCGTAAGCGCGCTGCTCGTTAAGTCGTAAGTTCTTTAAAAAAGGAGGCCGGATGAATATCCCGCCTCCTTTTTTTGTGGCTTTAGTTTGTGCCGTTTGCAATTTATCTTGGTGTTTGCGCGCCGATCTATTTTTAATCGAATTTACCTTTTAACTGTTTGGAGATTCTTTGTGACTAATTCCACCTATTGTGTTGTTCTCACGGGCTGCAGCCGCGGTATTGGTCTTGAGCTAGCGAGGCAGTATGTTGATGCCGGATGGCGAGTGATTGCGACTGCTCGTGATCTTGATGCGAGTCCTGAGTTACGACATTTAGCTGAAAATCACACGCAATTTTCATTACATACGCTTGATGTCAGCTGTGATGACTCCATTGCAGGCTTTGTTCGTGATCACAATACTCAGGCAGTTGACCTGCTGATTAATAATGCCGGTGTTTATGGCGCAGGCGGCAGCGATTTAGGGCATTTGAGTAGAGATGCATGGCGAGAAGTGCTGGAGGTGAATACGCTATCCCCGCTGATGCTAACGCAGGCGCTATTGGCAAATATTGAAGCCGGAAAACTGAAAACGATCGGCATGCTGAGTAGCAAGGTTGGCAGTATTGCCGATAATAGCTCGGGTGGCAGTTACTATTACCGTAGTTCGAAAACGGCATTAAACCAGGTGGTGAAAAGCCTATCCGTGGATTTAGCTCCACAGGGCGTTAAGGTGGTGGCGTTGCACCCGGGTTGGGTTTTGACCGAGATGGGAGGGCAAAATGCGTTGATTGACACCAAGCAGAGCGTAAAAGGTTTGCGCAATGTGTTGGGGGGAATCAATGCTGAAAAGAGCGGTGGTTTCTATAGTTATGATGGTCAGGAAATCCCCTGGTAACCCCGCCGCTATTACTTCTTTCTGAATAAATGGGTATCATCATTTTTAGACCTTAACTAACGCCAGTGGTAATACCGCTGGACATGCCGCTGGAGTACAGGATGTTAACTCTCTACCCGGAAGTTAAACCTTACAATAAATTTCGATTACAGGTTTCAGAGTGTCACGAAATCTATGTGGAGGAATGCGGTAATCCTCATGGCATTCCTGTATTAGTCGTACACGGTGGCCCCGGTGCAGGTTGTGATGCAACCATGCGACGTTTTTTTGATACCACGCACTATCGGATTATTTTGTTTGATCAGCGGGGCTCAGGCCGCTCTATTCCTCATGCCGAACTGGAGGAAAATACCACCCAAGATCTAATGTCTGATATGGAAGCCATTCGCGAGCGTTTGGGTATTGACCAATGGATGTTGTTTGGCGGTTCTTGGGGTTCAACTCTGAGTCTGGCCTATGCGCAATATTACACAGACCGTGTGTTAGCGCTGATTCTGCGCGGTATCTTTTTATGTCGCGAGCAGGATTTGCAGTGGTTCTATCAAGATGGTGCGAGTCATATTTTCCCCGACTACTGGGCAGATTATGTGCGGCTTATTCCTGAAAATGAGCGCGATGACTTTATCAGCGCTTACTATAAGCGATTGACGGGTTCGGATGATGTCTTGAGAATGGCGACGGCCAAGGCCTGGTCAGCATGGGAAGCACGTTGTGCGACACTGCGACCCAATCATGATGTTGTGGAACACTTTGCTGATCCGCATGTGGCCCTGTCGATGGCGCGTATTGAAGCACACTATTTTGTAAATGGTATTTTTCTGAAGCCCGGGCAGCTATTGCGAGATAGCCCTCGACTGGCGGACATCCCCGGTATTATTGTACACGGTCGTTATGACATCATCTGTCCGCTGGATAATGCCTTTGCCCTGCACCATAACTGGCCGCAGTCAAAGCTGGAAATTGTTCGGGATGCTGGCCATTCAGCATTGGAGCCGAGCATTATTGATGCATTGGTGCGTGCTACGCAGGAAATGGGGTATCGGTTCCGGGATCTCATCGAAAATCAATAACCTGTTTGTCCTGCTGGGAGCTGAGAAACAGTGATTTGGTGCTAAATATTGCCTCAGATTCCTGACAAATACGGCCCTGCCTGAAATGGCGAAATATAAACAAGAGGAATCAGTTTGCGAGCTTTAATTCAGCGTGTCACCCGAGCTAGCGTCACAGTTAATGATGAGAGTGTGGGGGAAATTGGCAAAGGCCTGGTGGTGTTGCTGGCAGTGCAACGTGGCGATGATCAGGCTATTGCCGATCGTTTGTTGGGTAAATTATTAGCCTACCGTGTGTTCAGTGATGCAGACGATAAAATGAATTTGAATGTGCAGCAGGTTGAAGGTGGGCTGTTACTTGTTTCTCAATTTACTTTGGCTGCAGACACACAAAAGGGTGCTCGGCCTAGTTTTTCAAGTGCAGCAGCGCCAGCTGATGCGGAAGCGTTATATGATTATTTTGTCGCTCAGGCCAAGGCTAGGTATGCCGAGGTGGAGACAGGGGAGTTTGCCGCTGACATGCAGGTAGCCCTGATAAATGACGGGCCAGTGACTTTTTTGCTGGAGGTGAAGAGCTAGATTCTTAATGAGCTAGATTTCTTCTTCGCTATCGCGGTTTTCTTCAGCAGCCTTTTCAGCGGCTGCTTTATTATTACTCTTACGATTCAGTCGTGCCAGAATAAGGCCCGTTTCAAATAGTAGCCACATGGGGAATGCCAGCAGAGCCTGAGATATCACGTCGGGTGGCGTCAGTAGCATGCCAAAAACAAAACAACCAACAACGATGTAGGGACGTTTTGAGGATAGTTTTTCGACCGTGGTGACGCCGGAGGTAATCAGCAGGAAGGTGGCGACAGGAATCTCAAAGGCTATGCCGAAGGCGAAAAAGAGCTTCAACACGAAATCCAAGTACTTGTTAATATCAGTCATGATGCTGACGCCATCTGGGGCTACGCTGGTGAAAAATCCAAATACCAGCGGAAATACAACGTAATAGGCGAAGGCCATACCGGCATAAAAGAGCACTACGCTGGAAATCAGAATTGGTGCCGCTAGACGTTTTTCTCTGCTGTACATGCCTGGCGAGATAAAGGACCAAGCTTGGTGCAGAGTGAAGGGCATGCTCATGAAAATGGCTAAAACGATGGTGAGTTTAAAGGGGGTCAGAAACGGCGATGCCACTTCGGTGGCAATCATGCTAGTGCCTTCCGGCATGTGTGCACGCAAAGGCTCGGCTACAAAGGCGTAGATGTCATTGGCAAAATAAAACAGGCACAGAAAAAGAACCAGAATAATGGTGACGCTTTTTAATAGCCTTGAACGCAGTTCCAGCAGATGAGCAACAATTGGAAGCTCTTTCTTAACCTGCGAATCAGTATCCGTGGGTTGCTCTGTCTGAGCGGCTTGTTCGTCAGATTGTTCAGGTTTTTGCTGTTCAGACATTAGCTGTTATTATCTTTTTTCTGAGGCGGAATGGTTTCTGTGGATTGTTCCTGCACGACGTTAGTACTGTCGTCGTTCTGGGTACCATTTTTATAGCTGCTGTCGAGGTAGCTGTTACCGTGAGGCGATTGTGCCTGAGTTTTTTCTTTGGCCAAACGCTCTTCTTCATCGGCGATAGCGTCGTCTTTCAGTCCTGCCATGATCTTTTCATTGCGTAAATCCTGGCGGATTTCATCAATGCCAATCTCGTTTTCCAGATCACGGCGCACATTGCCCATCATGCGTTTGGCACGGCCAATCCACATGGCGGTGCTGCGCATAGCTTCGGGCAAACGGCTGGGGCCAATAACTACCAGTGCGACTAAGCCGATAATAAGGATTTCTGTAAAGCCGATATCGAACATTTGGCGTTACTTGTCCTTCTTTTCGCTGGATGTTTCTTCGGCTTTGCTTTTAGTGCCCGTTGTTTCTGAGGACTCCTCAGCAATTTTCTGCTGTGGTTTCTCTTCCTCTTCTTTGGGCTTTTCATCGGTGTCCATGGCTTTTTTGAAGCCTTTAACGGCATTACCTAGGTCGCCGCCGATACCTTTCAAGCGTTTTGTTCCAAACAACAAAACCACGATAGCCAGGACGATGAGTAACTGCCAAATGCTGATGCCACCAAAACCCATGTGTAACTCCTTAAATTTGAGTGTATTGCTGTGAATCTGTTAATTGCGCGCAATCTATTCGGGCGCGCTCGTCACGAAAGTACCGAGACTATCCGCGTGCTGCTTTTTCGTCAAGGCCAGATAGACCAAACCGACGTTGTAATTCCGTAAGTACCGCTTCTGGTTTTTCGCCTAAGTGCGCTAGTGCAATCAAACTGTGGAACCACAAATCAGCGGTTTCGTAAATTAGATCACTATTATCGCCGCTAGTTTCAGCATCTTTTGCGGCCAGAATGGTTTCGGTGGCTTCTTCGCCTACCTTTTCAAGAATCTTGTTCAAACCCTTTGCGTAGAGACTGGAAACATAGGATGAATCGGCGTCAGCAGTTTTACGCTGTTCCAGAATGTCGCCAAGCTCTTTCAATATCTCACTCATGATTCACTACTTCTTATATATGCTGTTTGGGTCTTTAAGTACCGGGTCTGTGCTTTGCCATTCGTTACTGTCTTGACGCAGATAAAAGCAGCTTTCTCGCCCGGTGTGACAAGCAATGCCGCCCAGTTGCTCGACCTGCATTAAAATAACGTCTTTGTCGCAGTCGGTGCGCAATTCGTACAGCTTTTGTACATGACCGGATTCTTCACCCTTGCGCCATAATTTGTTGCGCGAGCGTGAAAAATAGATGGCGCGCTGTTCTTTGATGGTGAGCTGTAGGGCGTCACGATTCATCCAAGCCATCATCAAAATACGGCCGGTTTTGTGATCCTGAGCGATGGCGGGTACCAGGCCATCTTTGTCCCACTTGATCTGTTCAAGCCAGCTATCGGTCATGCGTTAAATCTCTACTGCAGTTGGAACCGGGCGACAAGCATACTTTATAAACGTAATGTGGGCTATAACTCTGGGGGAGTAGTTAGCGTGTCGAGTGATGTGTTTGAAATTAAGAGCGGCTGACCAGCAACCAAAAACCTGAGGCTCCCAGTACCCAGCTAATAGCTGGAATGCTCGTCAGCTCCAAATTATGTTGGCTGGCGACAGCTGCTGCCAATGCTAGGCTACCTGCAGCTAACCAGCCACGGTAACGATTGCGGCGTTTTTCCTGGGACTGTTGGATTTGTTGCTGCTGCAGCAATTCAAAAGCTTTAGCTTGGTGTTCGCCAAGCGTTTTGATATGACGAGATTGTTGCAAGGTGTCCAGGACAAGCTGAGGCAGTTCGTGGCTTTGCTCCAGCCAGTCGGGACCATTTTCAATAATATTTTTAAACAATGCACGAGGACCGTTACGGTCACGCATCCAAGATTCGAGGAACGGCATAGCGGTGTTCCATAAATCCAGCTCGGGGTATATTTGGCGCCCCAGCCCCTCAATATTAAGTAGCGTTTTTTGCAGCAATACCAGTTGCGGCTGAATTTCCATATCAAAGCGGCGGATGGTCTGGAATAAGCCTAGCAGTACCTGGCCAAAGGAGATTTCGCTTAATGGCTTTTCAAAGATGGGTTCGCAAACGCTACGGATAGCGGTTTCAAACTCAGCAACCGGGGTGTCGCCGGGGATCCAGCCAGAGTCGATGTGCAGGGTGGCGACCTTGCGGTAATCACGGCGAAAAAATGCCAACAGAATACGTGCGAGGTAGTTTTTGTCGTCATTGGTCAGGGTGCCGACAATGCCGCAGTCTATGGCAATATACTGCGGTGAAGCCGGGTTTTCACGTGACACAAAAATGTTACCAGGGTGCATGTCAGCATGGAAAAAGCTGTCGCGGAATACCTGCGTGAAAAAGATTTCCACGCCACGCTCGGCGAGTACTTTCATGTCGGTATTTTGATTGATTAGAGCCGGGATGTCGGCGACTGGAATACCGTGAATACGCTCCATCACCAGCACGTTGCGGCGACTATATTCCCAATGAATTTGTGGCAAATATAACAGCTCGGAGTTTTCAAAATTGCGGCGTAGCTGTGATGTGTTGCCTGCTTCAATCAGTAAATCCAGTTCGTTGAAGATGGTTTTTTCGTAATCTCTGACTACTTCTACCGGGCGTAGGCGTTTGCCATCTTCTGAGTAACGTTCGAACAGCTGCGCCAATGTGTGCAGTAGCTGAATATCCTGACCAATGGTCTTGTGGATGTCGGGGCGAATTACTTTGACGACGACCTCTTCTCCACTGTGCAGGGTGGCTTTGTGTACCTGTGCGACGGAGGCTGAGGCTAGCGGGTTGGAACTGAATTCGGCGAAGACTTCAGTAACGGGTTGGCCTAGGGCTGCTTCGATCAGACGGGTCGCTTTTTCGCCACAAAAAGGCGGTACCTGGTCCTGTAGTTTTTGTAGCTCGTCGGCAATATCTTCGGGTAGCAGGTCGCGACGGGTGGAAAGCACTTGCCCGAATTTGATGAAGATTGGTCCTAATGCTTCCAGTGCCAGACGCAGGCGTTCAGCGCGTGATTTTTTCGGGTTAGGCAGCAGGCGCCAGGGTGACAGGATAAAAAGCCAGCGCAATGGGCCGGGCGCAAAGTGCAGGAATTCGTCCAGTCGGTAACGGTTGCAGATGGCGAAAATTTTTAGTAGACGCAAAAGCCGGTTCATTTGGCTTGACCCTTGAGAGTTTTTTGCAGGCGCTCGATACGTGCGGTAAGTCGATCTGTGGTTAATGCTAAAGCATCAATGCCGCGGTAAAATGGTTCCAGCTCTGCGCGTGGCGGCAGGCTGCGCGTTTCTTCGTGTAGATATTCTTCGATGTTTAGCAACATACTGTGGCTAGCTTGCTTGCCCCAGTTTTTCAGGTTGCGGGCTTGGTTGCCCACCTGATGAGCAGTGATGACGCCAACGTATTCGGCCAACCGGCCTTCCCAGTCAAGGTCTAGATCGCCAAGAATGGTCTGGAGTGATTGGCTGAGCTCAATATCGCCGGATAAGCTGATTTGTTTGTCGAACAGCGCTTCGCTTTTGTTCTCGGAGGACATTAATTTTAATAATGCCAGTGCGCTTCCACTGATGCGGCAGTCGGCTTTGTGTTCACAGTGGCCTTGGATAATCATGCCCTGTGAATGGGGGCGTAGGAAAACTGTTAATGTCGGGGCTGTGCAATTTATTTCAATGACAGCGCCGGCGAGTTTGCTAAGACGGTTTAGCGTCGCAGGATCAAGCTGCAGAGCGTGATTGAGGCCTGCTTCCATTAGCCCGAGTAGCGTGGTGTAGGTTAAATCCTGATTCATGGGTTCTTTAGCTACAAAGTTAGGGTTTTACGCCACGGTGCAGTGCGACGATGCCGCCGGTCATATTGTGATATTTACATTGGCTCAGGCCGGCGTCTTCCATCATGCTCTTGAGGGTTTCCTGATCCGGGTGCATACGAATAGATTCGGCAAGGTATTGATAACTTTCGGAGTCGTTCGCCACCAGTTTGCCTAGTTTAGGCAATATGTTGAACGAATAGGTGTCGTAAATTTTGCTGAGCAACGGGCTGCCGGGTTTGGAGAACTCCAGCACCAGCAGGCGTCCGCCGGGTTTCAATACGCGAGTTAATGAGCGCAGAGCAGCATTTTTATCGGTGACATTACGAAGACCAAAGGCGATGGTGACGCAATCAAAGCTGTTGTCAGCAAAGGGCAGGCATTCGGCGTTGGCCTGTACATACTCCACGTTGCTGGTATAGCCCTGATCGGTTAAACGGTCGCGCCCCATATCCAGCATGGAGCTGTTGATGTCGGATAAAATGACTTTGCCGGAGGGGCCCACTAAACGGGAAAAGTAGCGCGTTAAATCGCCGGTGCCGCCAGCGACATCTAATACTTGATTGCCGGCGCGTACACCACTGACTTCGATGGTGAAGCGTTTCCATACCCGATGAACACCCATCGATAATAGGTCGTTCATGATGTCGTATTTACTCGCGACGGAGTGGAAAACGTCGGCGACGCGTTCAGCCTTTTCGTCGACCGGAACTTCTTTATAACCAAAGTGGGTAGTGTCTTTTTCTGCCATCTTTCTATGCCGTCTTTATAGTGGTGATCTTTATGATGCGCTATCCGCGCGCCATTATGGTCGATTTGTGGGCAAATGTAGATACCTTATTAGGACACACTTGATTAGATCTGACTCATGTCAGTTAAGCATTGAGCGAAGCCGCTGTGCGTGAGAGGATGGCGGAAACTGCAAAACTGGATTATTGACGGGAGATTGATATGCCAACCGTGAGCATGCAAAAAAAATTGGATATGACGAATGAAGAGGCGTTAATCAAGGTCGAAGAAGCGGCTGATCAACTGGCTGAAAAATATGGCCTGATGGTTACCTGGCTGGATAACCGTGCGTCGATCCGTGGTCCGAGTGTGGATGGCAGCGTTAAGGTTGAGGATAGTGTGATGGATTTGCGTCTGGAATTGGGCTTTCTAGCTGCGCCATTCAAAGCAAAAATTGAAGCAGCTGTTGAAGAGTATTTTCAGCGTTTGGGCTGATAGATTCTTATAGCTGGTGAATAGAACCCTCACATCCGTTAGTGAGTAAGCGGATGTGAGGATCTTTGTGTTTAATGATTTATTTTGGTGAGAAACCCATAATATTCACAGCTTGCGCGCCATCACGACTGGCGCCAGCCTCGTTCAGGCGATCCAAGTAATCTTGCCAATTCTCGTCGTGGTTAACGCATAACTCATACAGATAGGTCCAGGGGTAAATACCGCTGGCATGGCCATCGTCAAAGAAAATCTTGATGGCATAGTTACCCACCGGTTCCAGCTTCTCAATTGCGACATCGATTTTATTGGTTTGTAGTTTGGCTTCATCCGGGCTGTGACCGCGAACTTCAGCTGACGGTGAGTAAACTCGCAGATATTCTGTGGTTAGCGTAAAGCTACCGGCGTCAGCATACTCCAGCTCCAGAGTGCGTGAGACCTTGTGTAGTTTAAGAGCGCTTGGGGTTGGGCCTTTCATAGTTAAATCCTAAAATTACAGAATGTATCTGGACAGATCTTCATCCTGCACCAGTTCACCAAGATTGTCGTCCACGTAGGCCGCATTAACCACTGTTTCTTTATTGTCCGCTGCATCGGAGGCCTCAAAGGAAATAGTCTCCAGTAACCGTTCCATGACAGTGTGTAAACGACGGGCACCAATGTTTTCGGTGCGCTCGTTAACCTGCCAAGCCACTTCGGCAATGCGCTTGATGCCGTCTTCGCTGAAGCTCAGTTGGAAACCTTCGGTTGCCATTAGCGCTTGGTATTGTTCGGTCAGGCTGGCGTCAGGCTCGACTAGAATACGTTCAAAGTCTTCTGCTGATAGTGAACTAAGCTCTACGCGGATAGGCAGGCGCCCCTGTAATTCTGGAATCAAATCGGACGGCTTGCTGAGGTGAAAGGCGCCGGAGGCGATAAACAGGATATGATCGGTTTTGATCATGCCCAGTTTAGTGTTAACGGTGCTGCCTTCAATCAGTGGTAGCAGATCGCGCTGTACGCCTTCACGGGATACTTCACCACCGCTGGAGGCGTTACCTTTGGCAACCTTGTCAATTTCATCGAGGAAGACGATGCCATTTTGCTCCACAGCGTCAATGGCGCGTGTTTTTAGGTCGTCATCGTTAACCAGTTTAGCGGCTTCTTCGTCGTGAATGAGTTTTAGCGCTTCCTTGATTTTCAGCTTGCGTGGCTTGCTGGCTCCGGCATTCATGTTGGAGAACATGCCCTGTAACTGATTGGTCATTTCTTCCATGCCAGGAGGTGCCATGATTTCTACGCCCATCGGCGCAACGCTAAGATCAATCTCGATTTCTTTATCATCGAGATCCCCTTCGCGCAGCTTTTTACGGAAAATCTGTCGCGTTGCCGAAGAGCTGTTGTCCGTGTCATCGCCACGGGCGGGAGGTAACAGAGCATCGAGAATACGTTCTTCAGCCGCGTCATCGGCGCGGTGTTTGACTTTTTCGACTTCACTTTCGCGCAGCATTTTCACGGCCATATCTGCCAAATCGCGGATAATGGAGTCCACATCGCGACCCACATAGCCTACTTCGGTGAATTTAGTGGCTTCGATTTTAATGAACGGCGCGTTGGCCAGTTTAGCCAAACGGCGGGCGATTTCGGTTTTACCGACGCCGGTTGGGCCGATCATCAGAATATTCTTTGGCGTGATTTCAGTGCGCATCTCTTCGTTGAGCTGCATACGACGCCAGCGGTTTCGCAGGGCAATCGCTACCGAACGTTTGGCATCATTTTGGCCAATTATATGTTTGTTGAGTTCGTGAACAATTTCGCGAGGTGTCATGTTGGACATGGGAAACTCTCTATCAATAGGGTTTAGAGCTGGGCTTAGCTAGTGGAATCAAGCTCTTCGATGGTGCGATTCTGGTTGGTGAAAACACAGATGTTGGCCGCGATTTCGAGGCTTTTCTCGGTGATTTCACGGGCGCTGAGATCGGTGTTTTCGATCAGCGCCATGGCAGATGCTTGTGCAAAAGGGCCGCCGGAACCAATGGCAATCAGGCCATGCTCGGGTTCTATTACGTCACCGTTGCCGGAAATAATTAACGAATGGTCTTTATCGGCGATGGCCAGTAATGCCTCAAGGCGCTGCAGGGAACGGTCGGTGCGCCAGTCTTTGGCGAGTTCGACGGCGGCGCGCATCAGGTGGCCCTGGTGCTTTTCCAGCTGAGCTTCAAAGCGCTCAAACAGGGTGAAGGCGTCTGCGGTGGCGCCAGCAAAACCGGCAATCACCTGGTCGCGATAGAGGCGGCGGACTTTACGGGCGTTGCCCTTCATCACGGTGTTGCCGAGAGAAACCTGGCCGTCGCCACCAAGGACAACTTTGCCGTTTTTGCGAACTGAAATGATGGTAGTCATGCAATTGCCTTAAAAGATTGTTGAGATGTGAATTGCTGAATTGATCAATATGGAGGTGTTAGCTTCAAATTCAAGGGCTATTGATGGCGCCTGTTAGCGTTTTACCTTGATGACCAGTGATTCGGTGTTGGCGTTAGCCAATACATCCTGGGCACTATTAAGTTTTGAGCGCGAAGTAAAGGGGCCGACCATCACCCGATACCAGATGCTGCCGTTTTGATTGGTGATCTTGCTGGTTTGTACGTTGAGGCCTTCCAGTAATAGTTTGGCGCGTAGTTTGTCGGCTTCAGCGGCGCTGCGGAAGGAGCCCGCTTGTAATAAATAGGCGTATTGCTGGGCGGCGGTATCGGCTTTTTTGCTGGAGTACTCCTCCACTTTGGGTGTTATCACTTCGCTTTTTGGTAGCATGGAATAGAATTCGTACTCTTCCTTGGCCGGTTTACTTGTTTCCTGAGGAGTCGGTGCCGGCTGTTTAGTGCTAGCAGGGGTAGGCTTCGCAACAATGGGTTCAGGTTTTACTGAGGTTAGTTTGTAGAGACCAAATACTAAGCCAGCGAGCACAATCAGAGTAAACAGGGTCAGCGGCTTGGATACAGGCGGCTTGCTTTGCTTGCTCTTTTGGTTGCGTTTGTTGTGTTGAGCATTGCGGGCGAAATCATGCATACCGGGGTACATCTGCCTTGTATTATGAGGGCGCTAGAGTGATAGGTCGCCTAGAATCCCCATATTGTAGAGATCACGTGGGCAACTGTTAACGACTTTCATTAAAAACTTTCCTGTGGGTCGACATCAATGGACCAGCGTACTTTGCGGGCAGCTTTCATCTGCTCCAATTGCGGGCATAGCAGGCTGAGTAATCGTTGCAGGTTTTTGCGGTCCTTGCTTTGCAGCAGTAATTGGGCGCGGAAGCGTCCGGCACGCTTGAACATGACGGCAGGGATGGGGCCGAAAATTTCCAATGCTTCTGGGGTGACGGTGGCCTGTAGCTGATCGGCTTGATCTCGGGCCTGCTGCAGGAATTCGAAGGGAGTCTCTTCATTGACTGCTTCGGCTCGTAGCAGGGCGGAGTGCTGGTAGGGCGGGAATTGTGCTTGTTGGCGTTCCTTTAGCAGCTGCGGAGCAAGAGTGCCGTAGCCCTGTTGAACCAGGGTTTGCAGCAATGGGTGGTCGGCCTGATGAGTTTGAATCGCGACAGTACCTGGTTTTGTAGCGCGACCGGCGCGACCGCCGACTTGGGTGATCAGCTGGCTCATGCGTTCAAGGCCTCGGAAATCGGCGCTGAAAAAACCACCGTCGGCATCAAGGATCGCGACTAACGTGACGTCGGGAAAATGATGTCCTTTGGCGAGCATTTGTGTGCCTACCAGAATGCAAGGATCACCTTCATGGATTTTGTTGATCATATCGCGCAGTGAGTTTTTTCTGCGTGTGCTATCGCGGTCAATACGCATCACCTGCGTGTCGGGAAAAGCTGTTTTCAGGAAGTGCTCACTTCGCTCGGTACCTACGCCAACACTGTTTAGTTCTGTATCGCCGCAGTCAGGACACTGTAAAGGAACAGGGCGTTGGCTGTCGCAGTGGTGGCAACGTAATTGATGTGGATTTAAGTGTAATGTGTAACGGCTCTCGCAGCGTTTGCAGTCGGCCATCCAGCTGCAGTTGTGGCACATTAAAGTTGGTGAAAATCCGCGACGGTTGATGAACACCAGTACCTGATTGCCAGCTTGTAGATGAGTTGAAATGAGGCGCGTGAGCGGTTGTGAAAAGCCCTCTTCAAGCGGACGGCTACGAATATCGATCAGCTCGAAGTGTGGAGCTTTAGCGCCGCCGGCTCGCTGTGAAATGGCGAGCTTCTGGTAGCGGGAGGTGGCGCAGTTGTGCAGGCTTTCCAGTGATGGTGTGGCGCTGCCTAACACGATGGGAATGTTGAGTTTGCTGGCGCGCATAATGGCGACATCGCGCGCGTGGTAGCGCAGGCCGTCCTGTTGTTTGAAGGACAGGTCGTGTTCTTCATCAACGATGATTAGCCCCAAATTTTTAATAGGCGTAAAAATGGCGGAGCGGGTGCCGATAATAATTGGGCTGTGGCCTTGCGCGGCGGCCATCCAATCGTGTAGTCGCTGGTTGTCGGTTAGGCCGGAATGAAGCGCGACAACAGGGCAATTAAAGCGTTTTTTAAAGCGCGCTACGGTTTGTGGTGTAAGGCCAATTTCGGGCACAAGCACTAGTGCGGCCTGACCTTGTTTGAGTGTGTGCTCAATGCTATGCAGGTAGACTTCAGTTTTTCCGCTGCCGGTGACGCCGTCGAGCAAGAAACAGTTGAAAGAGCCTGCTGCTGCGTTGATGGCGGATACAGCATGGTGTTGTTCATTATTAAGCTCAAAAGGGGCCTGTGCCAGCAGTTGTGCTGGAGGTGTAGGTGTTTGGGCGTCAATCAGCGTTTTGTTGATCCAGCCCTTGTCGAGAAGCGTTTTCAGGGCGCTGCTGGAAAGCCCGAGGGTTTTGATAACGTGATCCCCGAGGCCATCGGGATGCTGTTCAATCAGGGAGATTATTTCGGCCTGTTTAGGCGCGCGATTAAGTTCTTTAGCTGCGGCGTTTCGGCTTAAATCAGTCAGGTGATAAAAGGTTTCCTGGCGGGGCTGGTATTTCTCACCCTTGTGCAGCAGGGACGGTAGCGCAGTTGCCAAGGTTTCGCCGAGCGTGTGCTGATAATAATTGTTGCACCAGCGGTAAAGACTCATCATCTGCTCATCAATGACGGGCGTTTCATCGAGTAACGCGCTGGCCGCCTTAAGTTTGCTTGTGGGGAACTCGGAATGGTCGGTGACGGCAATAATGAAGCCGGTCAGTTGCTGTTTGCCAAAGGGAACCTTGACCCGCATGCCGGGTGCAAAGGATGCGTTGATATGTTTTGCGGGCGGCAGATAGTCGAATAATCTGCGCAATGGCGAAGGAATAGCGACTTTGAGTATGCAGGAGGGTTGGCTCATGGGCGCTCGAATAGTGGGTTGAGAGGCGTAGTCTACCTTAACTTTGACTTGGCATAATTACATGCGATGAATAAAGGGTGATTTCTGTTGTCTGGGTGGGGGGTGTTCTTTTTGTTTGAAAATGGTGTGCGTTCTGATATTATCGCGCGTCCAGATTCTGGGTTTGCTATGTCGGACTCATTGAATAT
>Ga0105359_10001596_pt1 | contig 19080 bp, 17 predicted proteins | sample GOMGulsemesocosm_6_FD_83659 | JGI IMG/M metagenome (GOLD analysis project Ga0105359, IMG submission 83659) | Methane-oxidizing microbial communities from mesocosms in the Gulf of Mexico - GOM8C Gulf of Mexico | ecosystem: Environmental > Aquatic > Marine > Cold seeps | place: Gulf of Mexico...
AAATATTGTACAGAATTAATAGCTGTCCCAATGCGCAGAAGAAACTACAAAAAAGACCTTTATTACAAGACTTAGAAGAAGCAAAAAAACTTTTTAATTCCCGGGTGAATGAGTATAAAAAAGTAGCTGATCTTATTGTAAATGTTGAAAGAAAAGAACCCAAAGATATTGCTTGCGAAATCTTTTCTAAACTAAGGAAATAAATTGAAAATAATTAATACTAAGGATGCAAACTTCAAAGAAGAATTTGCAAATATCTTAGCTCGAGCTAAAACAGATATCAAAGGCGTTTCAAAAATCGTAACGTCTATCATTGATGAAATTGTAGAAGATGGAAATGAAGCTCTAAAAGGGCATATATTAAAATTTGATAAGTGGGAAGTAAAAGAAGATAAAGATTTAGAAATCTCACAAAGCTCAATGCTAGAAGCCTATAATAATATTGATGAAAAACTAAAAGCAGCTTTGCATACTGCTTATGACAGAATTAAAGCCTATCATGAAAAACAAATTCCTAAATCATGGTTTGATTTTGAAAAAAATGGAACAATTCTAGGACAGAAAGTAAGTCCAGTAGATCGTGCTGGTTTGTATATTCCAGGCGGTAAAGCTGCTTATCCTAGTTCGCTTTTAATGAATGCTATTCCTGCTATTGTTGCAGGGGTTGAAGAAATTGTTGTTTGTACTCCAACACCAAATGACGAAATTAATGAATTATTATTAGCAGCCATGCATATTTGTGATATTAAAAAAGCCTATAAAGTAGGAGGTGCTTCTGCTATTGCTGCTATGGCGTATGGAACACAAAGTATTCCAAAAGTAGATGTAATCACAGGGCCTGGAAATATTTTTGTAGCAACTGCTAAAAAACTGGTTTTTGGAGAAGTGCATATTGATATGATAGCAGGGCCTTCAGAAATTGGAATTTTAGCGGATAGTTCTGCCAAAGCTAAATATTTAGCTATTGATTTACTTTCTCAAGCTGAACATGATGAAATGGCAAGTTCTTTATTAATTACAACAGATGAAAATGTAGCATGTGAAACATTAAAAGAAATCAATGTGTATTTAAAAACTTTAAAAAGAAAAGAGATTGCACAAAAATCTATTGATGATAGGGGCGCAATTATTGTAGCTTCATCTATGCAAGAAGCCATTGATTTAATGAATGAAATTGCACCAGAACATTTAGAAATTATGACTCAAAATGCCTTTGAACTTTTACCTAAAATCAAGCATGCTGGGGCTATTTTCTTAGGTGAGAATACACCTGAACCAATAGGAGATTATATAGCAGGTCCTAATCATACTTTACCAACAGGAAGTACTGCTAAGTTTTATTCTCCTTTAAATGTGGAAAACTTTTTGAAAAAATCTTCTGTGATTTCTTTTTCAAAAGAAGCTATTAATGAACTGGGTGAAGCCTGTGCACTCTTAGCTGATACAGAAGGTTTAGATGCTCACGCTAAGTCTGTACGTGCAAGGCTAGAAGGATAAACCTTTAGGTTTAGATGATTTTATAAATGCAATGTGTGGCTATAACAAACAATTAAATTCATAAGGGTTTATGTGGAAGAATTAAATTTAGTAAAAGAACAAATTAAAACATACGTAATAGAATGTGAGGATGAAAAAAGCCTTTATTTATTAGATAAACTAGCAACAGGTAAGATGTTGCGTTCTAAATTGATTTTAAAAATTGCTGGAATTAGCAATGAGAGTATTAAATTATGTGCTGTTATTGAAATGATTCATGCTTCTTCTTTACTGCATGATGATGTAATTGATGATGCTAGTACAAGAAGGGGAGAGCCTTCTGTTAATGCACTTTTTGATAATAAAACAGCCATTATGTTTGGAGATGTTTTATATTCAAAAGCTTTTGCTGAACTTTCTTTAATGCCAAAAGAGATATCTCATCTTGTAGCATCTGCTGTTACTAAATTAAGTATTGGTGAAATGCTTGATGTGGATTTAACTCAAGAGTTCAATACTTCTTATGACAAATACTTAGATATGATTTATAAAAAAACAGCTTCTTTAATAGAAGCCAGTGCCAAAGCTGCTGCAATTCTTAGTAATAAAGATGGACAAATTTATGCCACTTACGGAAAAAATTTAGGTCTTGCTTTTCAAATGATTGATGATATTTTAGATATTACTCAAGATTCAAAAACACTTGGAAAACCAGCCATGCATGATTTTGAAGAAGGAAAGGTTACTATTCCTTATTTATTATTGCATGAGCGTTTAGAGAATAAAGAAGCCCTTGTTTCTTTGTATAAAAAAACCTTGGATGAAAAAAATATTGTTTGGATTAAAAATCAAATGCTAGAAACAAAAGCCTTAGAAGATTCAATATTAATGGCTAAAAAGCTTGGGAATGAGGCAATTGAAGCCTTAAAAGATGAAAATTCACAGGACTTAGTTCTAATTATGAAAGCTATGATTGAGCGTGATTTTTAAGCATGAGTTATTTAAGCATTAGTTTTACCCATAAAAATACGGATATAGAAATGAGAGAAAAGCTTGCTTTTCCTGATGAAAGTGCCAGTGAACAATTTTTAAAAAAACTAAAAAATCAAGATTCTATTGATGAAGTTATTTTATTGTCAACCTGTAATCGTGTTGAAATTATAGCTTCGGTTTCCAATCTTGCACAATCCCAAGAATATGTGATTAGTTCTTTAGCAAATTATGCCAATATAGAATTCGATGAATTATTTGAACGCGCTGATATTTATGATAATGCAGGGGCTATTCATCATTTATTTTCTGTTTCTTCTGCTTTAGACTCCCTTGTTATTGGGGAAACTCAAATAGTAGGACAGTTAAAAGATTCTTATCGCTTATCTTTAAATAAAGGATACTGTGATCAAGGCTTAACAAGAGCAATGAATTATGCTTTTCAATGTTCAGCAGCAGTAAGAAATGCAACACAATTAGGAACAGGTTCCGTATCAGTAGCTTCAACAGCAGTAGCCAAAGCTAAGTCATTTTTTTCTGATACAAAAAATGTAAAAGCCTTGGTTATTGGTGCTGGTGAAATGAGTGAATTAACTATAAGGCATCTTCAAAAATCAGGTTTTTCTGTGATTTTAGTAAGTAGAAATCTTAAAAAAGCAACACTTTTAGCTCAAAATTTTGATCAAGAAATAGAAGTAGAATCTTATGATAATATTAATTCTTTATTAAATGAAATTCCTTTATTGTTTACAGCAACATCAGCGCCTTATCCTATAATCACGCAAGATATGGTAAAAGATTGTTCTTTTAAGCGTTATTGGTTTGATATAGCAGTTCCAAGAGATATTGAGCGTATTAATAGCTCTAATTTAGAAGTGTTCGCAGTAGATGATTTGCAAGAAATCGTAAATGAGAATATGAAAGTACGGGCTATAAAAGCAAAAGAAGCTTATATCATAGTAAATAAATACTCTAAAGAGTTTTTTACTTGGCTTAAATCCTTAGAAATTGACCCTGTTGTAAAACAAATGTATGTAAAAGCAAATACTGTTATTGAAAAGAAAATTGCTAATGCTATTTCTAAAGGCTATATTGATGCAAAAGATGAAAAAAATATTACCAAACTATGTGAAACTATTTTAAATGAATTTTTACATGAACCCACAAAACAATTAAAAACAATATCAAAAAGTCTTGAATCGGATGCTGTATTATCAACGGTTCAAAATATTTTTGCTCTAGACAATAAGAATAATAAAAACAATAAAAAATAGGAACAGTATATGAAATTCTCAAAAATGTTTATTCCAACAACAAAAGAAGCACCAAAAGATGCAAGTTTAGCTTCTCATCAATATTTAGTACGTGGTGGTTTTATTAACCAAACGGGTTCTGGTATTTATAATTATCTTCCTCTTGGAAAAATTGTTTTAGATAAAATTAGAGCAATCGTAAAAGAAGAGATGGATAAATCAGGAGCAAACGAAGTACAATTTGGTTTTGTTACACCTTTAAGTTTTTGGGAACAATCTGGTCGTGCTTCAACAATGGGAAAAGAACTGCTTAAATTTACAGATAGAAAAAATACGGCTTATGTACTTTCTCCTACGAATGAAGAAACAGTAGTGGATTTGGTAAAAAACAGAATTACTTCTTATAAAAACTTGCCTGTAAATTTATATCAAATCTATACTAAATTTAGAGATGAAGCAAGACCAAGATTTGGTCTTATGAGGGGGCGTGAGTTTTTAATGAAAGATGCGTATTCTTTTCATGCTTCAAAAGAAGATTTAGTACGTGAATTTCATGTAATGGAACAAACGTATAAAAATGTTTTTACACGTTTAGGACTTGATTTTAGAGTAGTTGCAGCTGATTCTGGAGCTATTGGGGGATCTGGTTCTAAAGAGTTTATGGTTTTAGCTAATTCAGGAGAAGATACTATTGTTGTTTGTCCTTCTTGTGAATACGGAGCTAATATTGAAGCTGCTAAAAGAACGCCTAAAAAACAAGTTGCACTTGAAAGTAAAGAACTAGAAAAAGTACATACTCCTGCTTTAAAAACAATTACTGAAGTAAGTGAATTTTTAAATATAGATTCTTATTACACAATGAAAGCTGTTATTAAAAAAGCTATTTTTGAAGAAAAAGTTGAAACAGTAGTATTTTTTATAAGAGGTACAGATAACTTAGAAGATACAAAAGCAGCAAGTGCAATTGGGGCTTTAGAATTAGAAGATGCAACGCAGGATGATTTAGAAGAAGCCAATTTAAAAGCTGGTTTTTGTGGAATAGTTGATTTCCCCCAAAATATCAAAGTAGTATTTGATAAAGAATTAGAAGGTGATAATAATATTGTTTGTGGAGCAAATGAAGTAGATTATCACTATAAAAACGTTAATCTAAGTTCTTTTGATTTAGACTATGTAGATTTAATTGCTGTTCAAGAAGGCGATGCTTGTCCTAATTGTCAAAGCGCATTAGAACATACAAAAGGAATCGAATCTGGGCATATTTTTCAATTAGGTTCTAAATACTCAAGTGCAATGGATGCTAAGTTTTTAGACCAAAATGGAAAATCACAGCCTTTTGAAATGGGATGTTATGGTATTGGTGTTTCAAGATTGGTTGCAGCAGTAATTGAGCAAAATCATGATGAAAAAGGTTCAATTTGGACAAAAGAAACTGCTCCTTTTCAAGTAGATATTATTGTATCAAATGCAAAAAAAGAAGAAGAATTAAATGCAGGTTTAAAAATATATGAAGCATTAAACGAACAAGGCATTGAAACAATTATTGATGACAGATTAAAAGAGCGATTTGGTTTTAAAATGGGTGACTTTGAATTAATTGGTTTTCCTTATGCCGTTGTCGTTGGAAAAAAACTACAAGAGGGTATGGTTGAATTAATTAACCGTAAAACGCTTGAAAAAGAAGAAGTAAAACTAGAAGATATCGTTTCTAAGATAAGCGATATTCTAAAAAAATAATTATTTTTGATATTTAATTGATTATTTTGGTTATAATTCTGCAATTAAAATAAACAAAAGAAATAAATATGTTAGTATTTACATCTAATGTTTTAAAATCAAGGAGTTAGAATGGAAAATGTTTCTGAAGTTTTTGGAGCGTATGCCCTAAGTATTATGTTTGCATTAGCAATTTTTGTAATAGGAAAATTTGTAGCTAGAAAAGCTACAGATATTATAATTGCACTAATGGGAAAAAAGAAAGGTATGGATGAAACCTTACTTAATTTTTTCTCTGGCTTAATTTATTACGCTTTACTTGTAATGGTTGTTTTGGCAGCTTTAGATCAAGTAGGTATTAATACAACTTCTTTCTTAGCAATCCTTGGTGCTGCTGGTTTAGCTATTGGTTTAGCACTAAAAGATTCTTTGTCTAACTTCGCTTCTGGTGTTATGTTGGTATTTTTTAAACCTTTTAAAATTGGAGATGTCGTTAATGCAGGTGGAGTCACTGGAAAAGTAATTCATATTCACTTATTTAACACAGAATTCACAACGCCAGATAATCAAAAGATTTTAGTACCAAACTCAGCAATTACAAGTGGTGCTATTACTAATATTAATGCTCATAATAAAAGAAGAGTGGATTTAGTAATTGGAATTGGTTATGACGATGATATTAAAAAAGCAAAAAATATCTTAAATTCTATTGTAGAAGAGCATGAAAAAGTTTTAATAAAAGATGGTATTACCGTTGCTGTTTCTGAGCTTGCTGATTCAAGTGTGAATTTTGTAGTACGTGCTTGGGTTAAAACACCTGATTATTGGGATGTTAAATTCTTTTTAACGGAAGAAATCAAATTACGTTTTGATAATGAAGGTATTTCTATTCCTTATCCACAAACAGATGTGCATTTATACAAAAAAGATTAAACTGCCCCTTGAGTTAAGAGAAATCTTACGTTATTTACAAGAAGAAGGCTTTAGAGCTGTTCTTGTAGGTGGCTGTGTAAGAGATTTTTTCTTAGAACTTCCTATTAAGGACTATGATATTGAAGTATTTAATATCAAAGACTATGACACCCTTGTTTTAAAACTTGAAAAATTTGGCAAAATAAACCTTGTTGGAAAAAGTTTTGGAATCTTAAAACTACAATGTAAAAACCATGAATTTGATTTCGCACTTCCCAGACTTGAAACCAAAGTAGGCTTAGGTCATAAAGGTTTTGATGTAGAAATTAATCCCAAACTTTCCTTTAAAGAAGCTAGTCTTAGAAGAGATTTTACTATTAATGCTCTTGGTTATGATTATAATAGCGATGAAATTTTGGATTATCATAATGGGCTTGATGATTTAAAAACTAAAACCTTAAAACATATCAATGAAAAAACGTTTATAGAAGACCCTTTACGAGTTTACAGGGCCATACAATTTTGTGCGCGTTTTGAGTTTAGCTTAGATAAAAAAACCTTTTTATTGTGTAAAGCTTTAGTTGATACTAATGCCTTAGATGAATTGCCAAAAGAGCGTATTTATGATGAGTTTAAAAAGCTCTTTTTAAAAGCTTCCAAACCCTCCCTTGGCTTTACACTTTTAAAAGACTTAGGCATATTAAAATATTATGAAGAATTAGAAGCCCTAATTACATGTGAGCAAGATCGCGAATATCATCCAGAAGGCAATGTATGGATACATACTTTGATGACCTTAGATGAAATGGCTAAGATTAAAACAGGAAATAATAAAAGAGATTTAATGCTGTTTTTATCTCTTCTTTGCCATGACTTAGGAAAACCTTTTTGTACAGAAGAAATCAATGGACACATCACTTCTTATAAGCATGAAAGCTTAGGAATAAAACCTACAATTTCTTTTTTAAATAAACTATTAGATGACAAAAAACTAATAGAAGAAGTGTGTTTAATGGTTAAATACCACCTGATACCATTTGCATTTTTTAAACAAAACCCTAGTCTTAAAGCAATAAAGCGTTTGTCTACTAAAGTCAATATTGAAAATTTATGTTTGGTATGTTTGGCTGATTGTTTAGGTAGAGATATAAAAGATAAAGAAAAATGTCCCAAAGCTATTGAGTATTTATTAAATGAAGCAAAAAAATTGGATATTCACAATGAGCCTTTAAAAAAACTCGTACTTGGAAGAGATTTGTTAAGTATAGGGTTTAAGCCAGGAAAAGCCTTTAAAACTATCCTTGATTTTGCTTATGATTTACAAATTGATGAAAACAAAAATAAAGAAGAAATTCTTGCAGAAATACAAAAAAAGTTTAGGGTTTGATAATATAATTTGCACTTCCATTAACACTGTGATAAATAGTAACTCCATATTTTTTAGCATAATATCTTAAAAGCTGTTTTTGTAATATTGGCTCAATAGATGGGGTAAACCAAGCATTATTTGAAATAACAAGCATATGTTTAACCTCTCCTAAATTCTCAAATAAAATATCATTTGTGGCTTCATAACAAATTGCATTTCTAAAGCTAATTCCTTTGACATTAAAATCAGTGGCTTTAGAGGCTTTTAAAAAGTCTTGCGCGCCTTCATAAAAAATATCATTTATATAGTTTGCAATAACTTCAGGCAGAGGTATAGCTTCCCCAAAAGGTACCAAGACTACCTTGTTTGCAATGCTTAGTTTCTTCTTTGAAAAATGATAAGAAGAGTTGTAATAATTGTTATCTTCTTGCTTTAGTGCACCTACAACTATATCTATTTTAGAAGATTTTTCTAATAAGAAATTTAAAAGTTCTTCATTTTTATTAAGCACTAGTGGATAAGCAGTTTCAGGTAAAACAATTAAATCGTAATCATGCTCAATTGCATTTGTGATGAGTCTGTTATTAAGAGCTACAATCTCACTTCTTTTATCTTGTTTCCATTTATTTTCTTGTTTGATATTAATTTCAGGCATAAATATTTTAAGATTTATATCTTGGCTTAATGCAACTTTTTGATCAAGGGCAAAACATAGGGGAAAAAGAAATAAAACTTTATAGTATTTTTTAAAAACAGACAAAATAAGCATAGAAAGAATTATTAAAACAAAAGCCTCTTTTTGAATTGAAAAAATAGAATTAACAAATAAAAGTTCAGGCTGTAACCAGTTAAAACCAAAGGGATGCACAAAGGATAAAACAAATAAAGAAAAAGCTTTGAAATATATATTTTCAAATAACGCCATTAAATAAAAAATAATCCCATAAACAAGAGCAATTCCTAAAATTATAAGAGGAATTAAATAACTTAAATCATAATAAACAAAAGAAAAACTAAGCCAGTAAAACCACAGTATTCCTATAAAAAATCCTGTAAAAAACAGTATTCTTTTAGAAGCGTTTATGATGGCAAAAATAGCACTAAGAGATAAAAAACTGTTTAAATAGATATTGCTGTAAGAAAAATATTCAAAATACAAAGAAGATGAGAATAAAAAAGATATAAATAAAGCTAAAGAAATGGAAGTAAAAATGGATTGCTTTGATTTCATGTATTGTCTTTTTTGCAATATTGTATCAAAATATTTATGAAATATATGTTTTAAGCTAGTCTAATGTAGTTTTCGATAAAATAATCCACTTTATAAAATACCCAAAGGATTATACATGAATGGAAGTGCAGACTTAATAAGTTCTCTTTTACCCCTAGTTGCGTTATTCGCAATTTTTTACTTTTTAATTATCAGACCACAGCAAAAACAAGCTAAAACTCATAAAGAGATGTTAGCTAATTTAGCTAAAGGTGATAAAGTAGTTACAAGTGGCGGTCTTATCGTTGAAATTGTAAAAGTTGAAGATGACTTTTTCTCAGTTAAAAATGCTGACAATTCAGAAATGAAACTTGTTAAAGAATTTGTTTCTAAAAAATTCGACTAATATTTATTTAACTCTTTTTAAAGAGTTAAATCTACTCACTTAATCCAATCTAAGGAAAAGAGATTGAAAATCTTTAATTATAGACTCGTAATATTTATGTTAAGCATTATTTTTGGAATTGTTTTTGCTCTTCCCTCTTTTATGCAAACCAACCAAGGTAAGAAAATCAATTTAGGATTAGACTTACAAGGTGGATTACACATGTTACTTGGTGTAAATACCCAAGAAGCAGTTGTATCTAAGATAAAAACAATAGCAAGTTCGGTTAAGTATTTTACTGATGATGAAGATATTGTAATTGATGAACTTAAATTTACAAAAGAGAAAGTTAATTTTGTACTTTTAGATGCTGATGAAAAAATCAAACTAGATGAAATGTTAGGAAAAATAAAAGGTTTAGAGATTAATTTTAATACTGAACTTGAATATGAACTTAACTTGAGTCTTGAAGAAATTGAAATCACCAAAGATTTAGCAGTTAGTCAAGCAGTTGAAACGATAAGAAACAGATTGGATCAATTTGGTTTATCTGAACCTACTGTTGTACGGCAAGGTGCTGTTGATATAGTAGTTGAACTTCCTGGTATTAAAACTCAAGCTGAAGAAAAAGCAGCAAGAGAACTAATTTCAAAACCTTCTAAACTAGAATTAATGTCTGTTGATGAAGACAGAATGGATCAAGTATTTAATATGACAGCTGCACAAGCATCTGCTTATGGAAACGTAATTTTAGAACACTCAATAGATCCAACTCAGAAATTTTTAGTAAGAGAAATTCCTATTTTAACAGGCTCACAAGTAATTGATGCAAGTGTAGCTTTTGATCATGGAAATCAAGCCATTATTAATTTTACTCTTAATGCAAGTGGTTCTAGAATTTTTGGAGATTATACTGCTAAAAGTGTAGGGCAACGATTAGCTGTTGTTTTAGATGGAAAAGTATATTCAGCTCCCGTAATACGTGAACGAATTGGTGGAGGAAGTGGTCAAATTTCTGGAGGTTTTACTTTAAGTGAAGCAGGTTCAGTTGCAATTGCCCTTCGTTCAGGAGCACTTCCAGCATCTGTGAATTTACTTGAAAAAAGATCAGTAGGACCCTCATTGGGAGCTGATAGTATTAAAGCATCTATGATGGCATTAATCTTTGGATTTTTACTTGTATTTGTATTTATGATTGTGTATTATGGATATGCAGGAATTATTGCAAATCTTGCACTTGTTACAAATATTTTTATCATTGTTGCAGTTATGGCAATGTTTGGCGCAACGTTAACCCTTCCAGGAATGGCAGGAATTGTTTTAACCATTGGTATGGCAGTTGATGCGAATGTTATTATTACTGAGAGAATCAGAGAGTTATTAAAACAAGGTCTCTCAATTCCTAAAGCTATTGAAGATGGGTACTCAAATGCAATGAGAGCTATTTTAGATGCAAATATTACAACACTATTAGTTGCTGTAATTTTATATGCTTATGGAACAGGACCTATTAAAGGTTTTGCTGTAACTATTTCTATTGGTATTTTAGCTTCTATGTTAACAGCAATTTTGGGAACGCATGGTATTTATGAAGCCTTGGGTCAAAAAATGCAAAAAGACAAAAATTTAAGAAAATGGTTTGGTATTAAATAATGGAAATTTTTAAAAGCGAAAAAACATTTGATTTTATGGGAAAAAGATTACCTTTTTTAGGGTTCTCTGCTTTATTAGTTATTGCTTCATTGCTTTTACTTTTAACAAAAGGTTTAAACTATGGAGTTGATTTTGTAGGTGGTACTATTGTTCAAGTTAAATATGAACAAACAGCACCTATTAAAAATATCAGAGATATTTTAAATCAAACAGAAAACTTCAACAATTCAACCATTACAGAATTTGGAAGCCCTGATGAAGTTGTAATAAAACTTACAAATTCTTCATCAAACTTAGCAAATGATGTAGGAGATGAGATTTCAAAACTATTAGTTAATACTGGTAAATTTGAAATAAGACGAGTAGATATGGTAGGTCCTAAAGTAGGAAGTGAATTAAGAGAAAAAGGTCTTATGGCTTTATCTTTATCCCTTCTTGTAATTATGGCTTACGTATCGTTTAGATTTGAGTGGCGTTTTGCTCTTTCTTCTATTTTTGCTTTAGTACATGATATTACTATTGCTTTAGGAATGATTTCATTGTTCCAAGTAGAAGTAAATCTTGATATCTTAGCAGCAATTCTTACCATCTTAGGTTACTCACTAAATGATACGATTATTGTATTTGATAGAATCAGAGAAGGGGTTAGTACAACCAAAGAAACTGTTTTAGAAAAAGTAGTAAACTTCTCAGTTTCAAAAACCTTATCAAGAACAACTCTTACTTCATTAACAACGTTCTTCGTTGTTTTAACACTGTTTTTATACGGTGGAGAGATTATTCATGGTTTTGCCTTTACAATGCTTGTAGGGGTAGTTGTAGGTACATACTCATCTATCTTTGTAGCAGCATCGTTTTTAGTTCAACTGAAATTCTCATTAAAAGATTTTAGAAGCAAAGAAGCCGATAAGTTAAAAAGAAAAAAAGAAAAAGATAAGTTGCGAGCGCAGTTCGAACAAGGAACAGTTTAACCGCTCATAAATTCTGAGCTTCTGCGCTAACTCTGCGTTGGAGCTCAAATTTAAATACTCACGTTACGCGCTGAGTTTGCCTTGTGCCATTGGGCACAAGTTTACCTTTGCTTCTGTACGCTCCGTTTTAATTTTAACCTCCGCCTTGATTTAACATATAATCTCAAAATTTCTAAGCGATTAAATAAAATATTTTAATTTACAATTTTTGTGACAGAAACTGTCACATACCTTTGATATAATTATTATAATTATTATAATTTATTAAAAATTACTAAGGCTCATAAATATGTACGCAACAAATGATGAACAAGAAAGTATCAAAAAAAGTAAAATTTTATCAGTAATTGTTACAGTATTTTTTCCTACTTTTGGCTACTTTTATGTAGGTAAATTTAAAAAAGCTTTTTATTTTTTTATTATTTATTTTAGTTTGACATTTATATTTTTTTGCGCAACAGAATTGTTTAAAAATGCTTACATTTTTTTGTCTTTATTATTTATATCCTTTTGTTTACATATATTTGTCATTATTGATGTTTTAAAGATAATTTCAACTGGAAAAATGAAAGACTATAAAATTAACAAATGGTACTCAATATTTTTTATAATTATCATAGCTAGTTTCATTGTTGCTTCTCAACTTAAATTCCTTCCACTAAAACAATTTATTGTTAGTGGTAATTCTATGTCAAATTCAGTAATTTTGGGAGATAGATTCATAGTAAAAAAAGAGAATAGAAAAATTAAAAGGGGCGATATTATAGTTTTTGAGTCTCCTATTGAAAGTGAATCTCTGTGGATTAAAAGAACAATTGCTATTGGTGGGGATAAAATATTTATAAAAGATAAAGTATTGTATTTAAAACCTTTTGAGGGAGAGGTTTATATGAAGGAAAACTATCCCAAAGAAAATTTAGTAATAATTAATAATACTTTATGGGTTAAAAATCCTTACCGAAATGTTATTGTAGATATTCACAATGATGAAAATGTAAGTGCTGAAAATAATAGTCTTCCTAAATTATTAAATTTTGAACAAATAACTGTTCCAGAAGGTAAGTATTTTGTTATGGGAGACAATAGAGACCATTCGAATGATAGTAGATTTTGGGGATATGTCTCACAAAGCGATATTTTTGGAATCTTCAATGGCTTGATTTTGTTTAACTACGATGATATATCAAGAATTAACATGATTGTTAAATAAGACATAATGTTACGCTCGCGAATAATTATTATATGTAGGATGTAATGATAACAACTACATAACTTAAGGAGAAAAACATGTCAAATAATAAAATATTTTCTTTTTTTAACCATATTCCTAAAAATAAAGGAATGCCAATAGTCAATAAAATGTGTTATATTTCTCTTTTAATTATGTTGGTACCTTCTATATTTATTAGTAATGAAATGATTTTAACTAATCATCTATTAGTCGATTTTTCTAATTTTTATCCAATTTCTTTTTCAAATATAGACAATATATCAAATGTGGCTTTATATAAAGGATTAGAGTACAAAGCAAAATTAATGTTTACATTTGGTTTTTATCTTGGTCTTCTTTTATTTATAATAGTATTTTGGACTGTGATAAAACTTTATTTATATAAATTTAATATTATAAAAGCCTGCTCTAATATATACATTCCAGTGGATATACAAAATGGATTAACTATAGGACGCTTGATTAATGCAATTTTCTTTTTTTCCTTATTATTGTTAGGATTAGATTACTATTACTTTGGTAATATATTTGAGATTGACTTAGAAACTAGCAAAGTATATTTCTTTTTTCAAAATGAAATAGGTTTATATATAAGTAGCACTTTGGCAACATCAATATTTATTTTATTTGGTTCACTTATACCAAGAGTTTTAATAAGTCTTTATTTAAAACTTACAAAGTGCCGTTGAAACTCCACTCACTAAGTAATACGTGGAGCGTAAGTTCTGCCTTTGTTGAAACAGAGTGTTTGTTTTCTTCTTTCGAAACAGCCCGAATCTGTTTGAACGTCAAGAAATGTTCTCTTTAGCACATTTTAGAGAGTTATGCAGGGCAGAAAGAAGAAAACAATAAGGGAAGGTAGCTTTGCTTTCAACAACGTGGCAGTTGCTTTCTTGTTTCTTCTTTTCAAGAAAAGAAGAAAAAAAACGAATGCGTAAGCTTTCACGAGCTCTACAACAGAAAAACTATATAGAATCTTAATTTTTAAAAGTGGATTTCATACCCCTGGGGCAGTAAATCCACTTTATTTTACAAAATGCACCCCTGAGAATGAATCTCCACTTTTTAAGTAAAGCATCGAGCGTAAGTCCTGCCTTTGTTGAAACAATAAGGGAAGGTAGCTTTGCTTTCAACAATACAGCTTTGCTTCTTTTTGTTTCTTTTTCTGACAATTAAGAAAAAGAAAAAACGAATGCGTCAGCTTTCGCGAGCTCTAAAACAAAAATTAATACCAACGATATTTTTAAAAGTAGATTTACTGCCCCAGGGGTAATAAGCCAAGAAAGAAAAAACGAATTCGCTAGCTTTCACGAGCTGTAAAACACAGAATGAAATACGCACCTCATATAATAAGAAAATCACAATAGATACGAACTTGTAATACTTTGGTGCTGGCAATGGTATTTTCTCCTTGCTTTTACACAAGGTCTCTACAAAATAAAAAATATTTTAATTTCCAACATTTGTGACTAAAACTGTGACGTATTTTTGATATGATAATTATAATTTATAATAAGGATTACTCTTTGGAAGTTAACATAGAACCCGATAATAAAATTAAACAAAACAAAACTTTATATTTTACTCCTAAAACTAGTAAATTAATTATTATGTCAATACTTACATTTGGAATATATGAAGCTTACTGGTTTTATAAGAACTGGAAAGTAATAAAAGAAAACACAAATGAAAATATGATGCCTTTTTTTAGGGCGTTCTTTTTTGTTATATGGGCTTACTTATTTTTTGATACTGTAAAAAGGGAAGCCATTAAAAATCAAATAAAAACAAATATATCAAGTGGCTTGTATGCATTTATATATTTTGTATTAATAGCAATATCTTCTTTAGCTGATTATTATTTATTCATTTCACTTTTGAGTGTATTGATATTAGTTCCTATTAATAATTTACTATTTGAAAATAATAAAAATGCATCAAATACATATAAAGAAAAAGAAAAGTTTACTATTTGGAATTGGATATTAATTACAGTATTTCTTAGTTTTTTATTTCTATTTCCGTTGATTGAAAAATATACAGGTTTATCATCAAACTATTCTTTGAATAAAAAAGCAAATAATTTAAATAAAGATTTACCAAGAATGTTAAGTACTGTTATTCGTTTAGACAAAGTTACTGGTGCAAACAATACCTTAAGGTATCAATATACTATTGTTAATTATGATGCTAAATATATGAACGAAAATAGAATTGATTATATTAGAAAATTTGTTACAAAGTATTCTTGTAAAACTTTGAATGATGATATTTATTTTAAAAATGGCGTTATATTTAAATATGTGTATTTAGGAAAATTAGAAAAAGAGCTTATTTCGCTTGTTATTACGAAAGATAAGTGTGAGAAAAATAAAAAATTATAATAAGAAAAAGTAGTAAAACGTGGAGTGGAAGTCCTGCTTTTGCCAAAACATAGTGTTTATTTCTTCTTTCAATAAAGTAAAGATGGAATGCGTTAGTTTTCATGAGCTCTAAAACAAAAGATACATGCTTACAATGGGGACTTTCCCCATCAAAAACCATCCCTAATATTTCTATATTATAACTACACAGTAAATCCATTTTCTTAAAATTCTCTTATCTTCTATGTGATAAAATATATATATAAATATACGGAGTTTATTATGAATGAACTTTTAGAAAAACTTTTTCAAGGCAAAGCCGGAAATATTTTTATTTTCGGCCTTTTTCTTTGCTTTTGCCTTCTTCTATTTATAATAATCTCTTATCGCATTGATAGTACTTTTGCAAATAAAATCACAGGAATTGTTCTTACTAATGTACTTGTAGGTCGTGTTCCTGCCTTGTCTTTTGCTTATGCAGTTGAGCTATCTCATTTTGTAGCAATCTTGGTAAATGTACTTATTGAATTAATTTTAGTTTGCATTATTTATCCTTTATTTGTATTGAGTTTTAATGGTATTTTAAAAATTGAACTCTTAGAGAATTTTTTTAATACTGTAAAAGCAAAAAAGAAAAACCACCAAAAAAGTTTTGATAGATATGGCAGTTTTGGTCTTTTTCTTTTTGTTTTTATTCCTTTTTGGATGACAGGCCCAATAGTTGGGGCTATTATTGGTTTTTTAATTGGTTTGAAACACTATACAATCATCTCAGTTGTTGCTTTTTCAACCCTTATTGCTATTAGTTTATGGGGACTTTTTTTACAAGAAATTATAGAATTTTTGTTGGCTTTTGACAGTGAATTTATCTGGTTGGCCTTATTTGTTTTATTAAGTATTTTGTTAATATACAGATTTAAGAGATAGTTAAAATTTTCCATTGTCATTTACCCATTCACTTTGTGGAGGAACATGATTTGTCGTATCCCAATGCTCAACTATTTTGCCCTCACTAATCCTGAATAAATCATAAAATGAAGTATGCTTTTCATTTAAATACCCTTCACTTACACATAAAACAAAATTCCCTTCTGCAAGTAAACGATGAATTTTGTTATAGCTTCTTTTTTCCTCATTTTTTAAGTTATCTCTTAAAGATTCTAAACCATTTCTCATATAGGGATTATGTTCTGTATATTTGGTTTTATCAATATAGTTTTCTAAAATATAAAGGTTTTTTTCTATAAGAATTTCTTTTATAAAAGATGAAATAAATCCTCTATTAACTTCTGTTAAATCAAGGTCTTTTATTTCTGTAGAACCATCTATCATAGAAGGAGAAGTATTTTTTGTTTCTACATTTGATTGTAAATTATCCCAATGCTCAACTGCAAAACCATTTTCAAATCTAAAAATCTCAAAACCAACTTCTATTACATTAAAATCATAATAGGTATGTGCAAAAACAAAATCTTTATCCTCAAAAATACGTACAATCTCAACCTTTGGAGACATTTTAGCCAAGCGTTTAAACAACTCTGCTAAACCAATATTTCCCTCTTTAGTTAAAGGATTATGTTGTATATACTTCTTTTCATCTACGACTAAAACTGCTTTTGCATCGCCTGTTTCTATGCCTTTTAATAAAGTGCAAATTTGTTGTTTTTTCTTTGACATCATTTTAATTACTCCTTTATTTTAAAAGTACTTGTATCAAGAATTTAGAATTTTATTTTATACTATTTTTTTCTGGAACTTCATGCCATGGAAATGAACCCATTTCCATTTGAAACATCATTGTCCATGTATTAATAGCCAACCATTCTTTGTAAAAATCCCAATGTTTATACTTCTCAAGTTTTAATGTTGTAGGCATAGCATAAAAAGATGTTCCTTTTTGAAATTCACTTATTATTTGCATTTTTAAGTCTTCAAAGAATTCACGTGTTTGTATTACGTCTCTTTTATTTCCAATTGAATTTTTTGAATGACTATGCGAAAATACAGCTTGTGTAAAATCCATGGTTTCAATTTTTCTTAAAGTATTGACGGTTTCTTTTATATTAAAGTCTGCAATTACAAAAGGCATACGATTGGGTGTTACGAGATCAGCAAGATAAAGAATTTTTTCTTTTGGCAGTAAAAAAGCTGTCATTCCTAAACCATGATTCATTCCTAAATAATGTAGCTCAATAGTTTTATTTCCTAAGCTGATCTTCGTTTTTTCTCCAGTCCATATCTGATTTGGAAGAGTTAAATCAGAATGTGGATTATTTTTCATCCATTGAAAGGCTTTTTTATGTGCTACAATTTTAGCACCTTCTTTAAGAAATATCTTAGCACCTTTTGAATGGTCCCAGTGATTGTGGCTATGTAAAAGATATCGGATGGGTTGTTTACTTATTTTTCTAATTGATTTTAGCATAGCTTTAGAATGTGCAGTATTCATTGGTTCTATAACAATAATACCTTTGTTACTTACAATGAACATAGAAAAATAACCTATATTTGGGTTTCCATATCTATAAACATCATCGGCAATTTTAATGGTAAAGTCTTCCTTCTTTTCTGCAAACATACTTAAGGGTATAAATAAAGTAAACAATAAAGTAAACAATAGTTTCATTTTGATTCCTTCTAGTTAAATAATTTAATAGATTATTATACTTCACCTTTCTTAAATAAAAGTCTTGTATTAATTTTACGAATTTATCTTATAAAAAGATTATAAATTTCGTCTTTTAGTTAAAGTTAATGAACTAATGTCTTTTATCAAAAATTTCAATATAATAAACTTATACATTATTAAAAGGAATATCTAAAAATGAAAAAAACACTACTTATACTAATATTATTAGGCAACTACGCTTTTGCTTTTTCTTTCTCTGATTTAACAGATACCATCGTAAAAGAAGCAAAAGAAGTAGTAAAAACACAAAGTGCTTCGTCTGCTTCCTCCTTGAGTAATGATACGATTATCAAAGGTTTAAAAGAAGCTTTAAATAAAGGAGTAAAATCAGCGGTTACAACATTAGGTGCTAATAATGGTTACTTAGATAACTCAGAGGTAAAAATACCACTTCCTTCTAATCTAGAAAAAGCAAAAGTTTTGATTAGTAAAATAGGTGGTGAGTCTTATATTAACGATTTGGAAAAAGCTATGAACGATGCAGCTACACAAGCAGCTCCAAAAACTGCTAAAATATTAGGCGATAGTATTGCAAAGATGTCTATTACTGACGCTTCAAATATTTTAAAGGGTGCTCCTAATTCTGCAACAAAGTATTTTAAAACAAATACACTAGAATCCTTAAAAACACTAATCACACCCATAATAAAAGAAACAATGGCTACAAATGACGTAGCTTCTTATTATTCTTCCTTTAACTCATTTTACAAAGAAAATGTAAAGTCCTATGTGGATTCAAGTTCTCTTACATCTTATGCTAAAAGCTTAGGAGTTGATTCTTATATTCCTGGTTCTAGTGATGAATCGTTAGATGAATACATAGTAAATAAAGCCTTGGATGGACTTTTTTTAATGATTGAAA
>Ga0105359_10001614_pt1 | contig 19005 bp, 19 predicted proteins | sample GOMGulsemesocosm_6_FD_83659 | JGI IMG/M metagenome (GOLD analysis project Ga0105359, IMG submission 83659) | Methane-oxidizing microbial communities from mesocosms in the Gulf of Mexico - GOM8C Gulf of Mexico | ecosystem: Environmental > Aquatic > Marine > Cold seeps | place: Gulf of Mexico...
AATCCAGAGTGTTTAAATCTTAAGTGGAGAGTTAGATGAAGGTTCTTCTTACAGGAGTAATGGGCTATTTAGGTTGCTCATTAGCTAAATTTCTGCTGGATGTGGGGAATGAGGTAGTAGGAGCTGGCAGGCGTGATAAATCAATGCTTGACATTGCTGTGCAGCAAGAAACTGATTTTAGTTAGATAAAGTTTGACTTGTCAAATGCTGATTATGATTTACTTGATGTTGAAGTAGATGCAATTGTTAATTTGGCTGGGATTATTGCAATTAGTTCTACCCCGAGGTGGAATGACTTTTCCAGCTCAAATGTTGACGTTGTTGATAAATTGTATCTTTGGGCAGAAAAAAACAACGTCAGGCAGTTTGTGCAAGGATCGACTTTATCTGTATTTGGCAAAGAGCCAACTAGCAAAAAAATCAGTGAAAATGATATTCCGCAACCTTTGAATTATTATGGATTAAGCAAATTTGCTGCTGAAGTAGTATTGGAGGCTCATACAAGCTCCAAAGAAGCGCGTACAAGAGTAACAATATTAAGGTTTCCCTCTATATTTGGGGATGATTGTAATAAAGGAATTACCTATGAGTTTTGTAGATTAGCACTTGAAAATAGTGATATAAAGCTGTTTAGCAAAGGTGAAAGGTATCGCAATCTACTATATCTTGATGATGCTATTAATGCAATTTATCAAGCCTTGAAACTATCTTCACAATTGTCTGACTTTGAAGTTATTACTGTTGGAAGTAAAGATTCGTTGTCAATGATGGATATTGCTAAGCTGATAATTGATAGTACTAATTCAACTTCGTCAATAATTCCTGTCGAGATATTCCCTACAACAGATTGGGATTCTCGCCTTGACCTAACCAAATTGTACGAAATGCTTGGTATGCAGACAATGTCTATTGAACAAGGCATTGACCTTTATTTAAGGAGTTTTAAAAATTGAAATATAATACTGCTTTTCCCTACTTCCATGAAGCCGATATTCAAGATATTTTACGTAAAACAGAAGATTTTTTGCGTGGTAATGGTATGTTAAGTATGGGGAAATATGTTCATCAATTTGAGCTTGATTTTGCTCAAGCTACTGGAACTCAGTGTGCAATAGCTGTTCCTTCTTGTACTGCTGGGCTTGAAACTGTGCTCACTGCAATGGGGATTGGTGATGGAGATGAAGTTATTGTGCCAGTACAGACCTTTATTGCTACAGGCTCAAGTGTAGTGAGGGTAGGCGCAAAGCCTATATTTTGTGAGGTCAATAAAAACTTCCTTCTTGACTTTGATGACCTAAAACAACGAATTACGAATAATACAAAAGCAGTTATATTAGTTCATTTTGCTGGCATTATACATGAGAATGTATTTGAAATTAAAGCATATCTTAACGATCTCGGTATTTTCTTAATTGAAGATGCAGCACATGCACATGGCGCGTCAATTAATGGTATTAATGCTGGTAATCTAGGTGATGCAGCTTGTTTTTCATTTTTTTCTACAAAAAATACAACAACAGGGGAAGGGGGGATGATTACCACCAATAACCTTGAGCTAGCTAAAAAAAGCGATAGTATTCGAAATCGTGGCAAAGATATGGACGCAAAAACTGAAACTTTTAACTGTATCGGAACAAACTTAAGACTTACTGAGTTTCAGGCTCTTTTAGGGCTTACTCAACTGAACCGTTTAAATGAATTTGTATCTCATCGTAATGCCGTCGCTAAAATATATAACGAAAAGTTATTAGTGTTGTTTTCTAATGGGCATGCAGAGGGCCCAGAATTAGCTGATGGCGTAGTTCATGCTTACTGGCGCTACTGGGTTCGGTTGAATGCTAATATTGATCGCGAAAACATACAGGTGAAAATGGCTGAAAGATCAATTAAAATCGATTGGGCTTATAGTCCGTTAGTCCATTTACAGCCGATTTTTAAAGAAATGTATGGTATTGAGCAAGGTATGCTACCGCATTCAGAAGCTTATGCCCAAACCCATATTTGTTTGCCTATACATTTTTCAATTACGCTAGAGGATGCTGAGTTTATTGCAGATGAGTTTATAAAGATTGTTTTAGCTGAGGTTCCTGAATGATTGTTAGTATTCACCAGAGTCAATATTTGCCATGGCCAGCCTTTTTTAGAAAAATTGCCCAGTCTGATATTTTTGTAGTAATGGATGATGTTCAGTATCAAAAAAACGGAGTTCAAAACCGTAATAAAGTGCGAAATAAGAGCGGCGATTTTTGGTTGACAATTCCTGTATCTGGAAACGTTGACGATATGATAAAGGATAAGAAAATAGCAGACAAAAAGTGGAAGAAAAAGCACTTTCAATCACTAAGTCAGGCGTATGCCAAAGCCCCATATTGGAGCGACTATAGTGATTTTTTCCAAGAATTATATCAATCTGATATTTTTTTATTACATGAAGTAAATAATGCTTTCATGACTTATATACTTGAGCAGCTGGATATTAAAACTAAAATGGTATTGATGTCTGATCTGAAATTTCAGGGTGAAAAGTCTGCATTGGTTATGGATATTTGCTCCACTTTGGGTACAACAACCTATCTTAGTGGGAATGGGAGTAAGGCATATTTAAATGAGGATGAATTTTTAGCATCAGGTATAAAAATTGAATATATGGAATCGATTAACCCAGTTTATACGCAAATACACGGGGAGTTTATTCCAAATTTATCCATTTTAGATATGCTTTTTAATGTGGATAAAAAAACAATCAAAGATTACCTAAATAAATCATAAGAAATGTATAACTATGATAAATAAAAAGAAAACAATTTTAGTGGTTACTGGTATTCGTTCAGAATATGATATTTTGTACCCTGTATTAAAGCAATTACAAAAAGAAGATGAATTTGAAGTCAAAGTGGTTGTAACCGGTGCTCACCTTTCTGATTGGCATGGGAATACATGGAAAAAGATTAAGGAAGATGGCTTTAATATAGTAGATAAAATTGATTATCTACTGATGACTAATCGTAAAACACAACGTAGTAAAGGGGTTGGGTTTCTTATTACTGCTCTTTCTCAAACTGTTGAGAGAGAGGAGCCTGATTGTATTCTTTTTGTTGGGGATAGAGAGGAAAGTATAGCTTGCTGTGTTGTTGGTAATTATATGGATGTTAGGGTTGCTCATATTGCAGGAGGGGATACAGTGTATGGAAACTCTGATGATCCCATACGCTTTGCTTGTAGTGAGCTTGCTCATATTCATTTTACTTTGGCGCAAAAGTATTCAGATAACTTAGTATCGCTCGGTGAAGAGCCATATAGAATTTGTTTTAGTGGCAACCCAGCATTAAGAAATTTGATTGATACACCCCACATGTCAAAGGCTGAACTATCTACGGCGCTTGGGTTCGATCTTGATGACTATATTGTTTTGTTAAAGCACCCGTTATCGTCGACAAAAGATGATACTTATAAACAAATGGTGACGACGGTGGAGTCTGTTCAGGAATTTTCTGCTACTAATGGATTGAAAGTGGTAGGTATTTATCCAAATACTGATCCGGGGTCGTATGATATTTTAAATGTTATTGATGAGCTTGATGATCCAAATATTAAATTCTTTAAAACTTTAAATCGTGAACTCTTTGTAAATGTAATGAGACACTCTTTAGCTTTAGTTGGCAATTCTAGCATGGGGATTTTAGAAGCTCCTTTTTACAAATTACCGGTTGTTAATGTCGGAGAAAGGCAAAAGGGGCGCCTTAATGCTGGCAATGTCGACTTTGTTGAATATGATAAAACAGAAATAATTCAAGCATTAAAAAAAGCTGTATTCGATGAAAAGTACAGGGAGGAAGTGAAGTTAATGACGAATCCATATGGAGATGGAGAGGCTGATAAAAAAATAGTTTCGTTCTTAAAGTCTATTGATTTTGATGATGACTCTTGGTTAATAAAGAAAAAAATGTTGTAACTTTTATAGGACGGAAAAATGAAAAAGGTTTTAATCGTTGCTCCCCATGCAGATGATGAAACGTTAGGTTGTGGTGGAACAATACTAAAACTAATCAGCCTGGGTTATGAAGTTCATTGGCTTCTAGTTACAGGGATGAGCATTGAAACTGGTTTCTCATTGAATCAAATAGAAAAAAGAGCGAATGAAATAAATCAGGTATCCAAAGCATACTGCTTTACAGGTATTCATGAATTAAAACTTCCGCCAGCTAGGCTTGAAACGCTTCCATTAGGGGATATTATAGGCCCTATTAGTAACATCGTGGACATGATAAGGCCTGAGCAGGTTTTTACAGTATATAGGAATGATGCACATAGTGACCATGAAATCGTCTTCGATGCAGTAATGTCTGCAACGAAATCATTTCGCTATCCTTTCATAAAGAAGGTAATAGCCTATGAAACTATGTCAGAAACTGATTTTGGTATGAAACCTGAAGATGGTGGATTTCGCCCAAATATTTTTATCGATATTGCTGACACAATTGATAAAAAATTAGAGATTTTGAATATTTTTGAATCGGAAGTTCGTGAGTTTCCTTTTCCACGCTCTTCTAAGGCTTTGGAGTCACTGGCTTATGTTCGTGGAGCACAATGTAATGCAGAAGCTGCAGAGGCCTTTATGCTAATTAAGGAAATACTATGACACTTATTATTGCTGAAGCGGGTGTTAATCACAATGGAGATGAAGGGCTAGCATTTGAACTGGTTGATGCAGCCTATAAAGCCGGAGCAGATATTGTTAAGTTCCAAACATTTAAAGCTAAAAATTTGGTCACTGAGAGCGCTAAACAAGCAGAATATCAACTTAAAAATACTAATAAAAGTGAGTCACAATTTGAAATGTTAAGTAGGTTAGAGCTCTCTTTTGAGGCACATCATCAACTGGTGAAGTATAGTCAATCGTTAGGTATTGAATTTCTTTCAACTGCTTTTGACTCTGAGAGTTTAGATTTTTTAGTTAACGACTTAGGATTAACACGCTTAAAAATTCCATCTGGAGATATAACTAATGCTCCATTGGTTTTAGAGCATGCCCGTACAGGTTGTGACTTGATTGTATCTACAGGAATGGCGACGCTATCAGAAGTTGAGGCTGTATTAGGTGTAATAGCTTTTGGCTATACAGTAAATGAAAGTACTGAGCCTAGCGAATCTGCTTTTATGCAAGCTTATGCCTCAAATGAAGGACAAAAGGCGCTAAAACAAAAAGTAACAATACTTCATTGCACAACAGAATACCCAGCTCCCATTGCAGAGATTAACCTGAAAGCAATGGACACATTAGGTCGTGCATTTGAATTACCTGCTGGCTACTCAGATCACAGTGAAGGTATCACTATTCCTATAGCCGCCGTAGCTCGTGGTGCGGTGTTAATTGAAAAGCATTTCACTTTAGATAAAAGTATGGATGGACCGGATCATAAAGCATCTTTAGAGCCTTCTGAGCTTTCGGCTATGGTGGCAGCCATTCGTCAAGTCGAAGTCGCATTAGGTGCTGGAGTAAAAAGCCCAACTGAATCAGAAGTGAAAAATAAAGCAGCGGCTCGTAAGAGTTTAGTTGCGTCTAAACCGATTAAAGCGGGCGAACTTCTTTCTGAAGAGAATATCTCTATTAAGCGTCCTGGTGTTGGTGTGTCGCCATACCGTTATTGGGGGTTATTAAATAAGCCAGCTACAGAAAACTTTAATACTGGGGACTTAATCGTTGAGTAGTTCGATTCTTAAACCCATTGTCATTATTGGTGGAGGTGGCCACGCAAGTGTCTTGGTAGATATTTTACGATCTCAAAATCGTAAAATATTGACTGTCATTTGTCCTGATGAAATTAATGCACGGCCAGTATTTTCCGGAATTGCACACCATAAAAATGATGATGAAATATTTAAGTATAAACCCGAAAATGTATTACTTGTCAATGGTGTTGGCATGCTCCCAAAATCCAATATGAGACGTAAGCTAAATCAATACTTTCTGTCTCACGGTTATAAATTTGAAACTGTAATTTCTAATGGAGCACGCATTTCTCAGTTTGCTTTGATTGAAGAAGGTGCGCAAGTATTTGCTGGTGCAGTTATTCAGGTCGGTGCGATAGTTGGCTCTCATAGCATAATAAATAGCAGTACTTTGATTGAGCATGATTGCACCATTGGTAACTACAACCATATTGCACCAAGAGCAACGTTATGTGGTCAAGTAACAACACAAGATGATGTTTTTGTGGGAGCTGGTGCAACTATTATACAGAATATTAGGCTAGAGGAAGGTTCTGTTGTAGGGGCTGGGGCTTTAGTAACAAAAAACTTATTTAAAAATGAAGTTTGTTACCCAAGCAGGTCAGATGTAAAATATAACTAAATATATAGGTAAGTCATGAGTCATCGTTGGGAAAATGTTTTAATTAATTCATCCAATACATTACGTGATGCATTAAATATTATTAATAGTGAAGCTTTAAGAGTCGCTTTAGTTGTTGATAAAAAGAATAAATTACAAGGAGTAGTGGCTGATGGTGATATTAGGCGAGCAATTCTTCGAGGAATAGGGTTAGATGACTCCATTAAGGATGTAATGAATACTTCTCCTACAACAGTAACTAGTCGAACAGGTAAAGATGATATTGTAGCACTAATGAGAAAGTTAGATCTTCTTTTTGTCCCTGTTATTGACAATAAGGGTTCTTTAGTAGGGTTAGAAACGCTTCATGGGGTTTTGGTCAAGAAAGTTAAGTACAATAATCCAGTTTTTTTTATGGCAGGTGGTTTTGGAACTCGTTTACGGCCTTTAACAGATACTTGTCCAAAGCCGATGTTGCAAATTGGTGGTAAGCCTATTTTAGAAACTATGATTCGTAGCTTTATTAAAGCGGGGTTTGATAATTTCTACATATCTACTCATTATATGCCTGAGCAAATCGAGCAGCACTTTGGTGATGGCTCTGAATTTGGAGTGAAGATTACTTATGTATACGAAGAGACGCCATTAGGTACGGGAGGGGCTCTTGGACTGCTTCCATCTGACTTACCTGATGATCTTCCGCTTATAATGATGAATGGAGATGTTTTAACAAAAGTAGATTTTCAGCGCTTGCTTGAGTTCCATATTGAAAACAACGCGGATGCGACTATGTGTGTGCGAGAATATGATTATCAGATTCCTTATGGAGTAATCAATGGTGAGGGAAATAAAATTAAAAGTATGCTAGAAAAACCAATTCAAAGATTCTTTGTTAATGCGGGTATTTATGTGATCTCACCTAGAATAGTTCAATCTGTCCCTGCAAATCATCACATCGATATGCCTAGTTTACTCGAACGTCATATGAATGAGCGCGACAATATTCTTATGTTTCCAATTCATGAGTATTGGTTAGACATTGGTCGTATGGATGATTTCAATCGCGCTCAAATTGATATTCAAACATTGGGGCTTGTATAACTTTGAATAAGGTTGCCGTTATAGGCTTGGGTAATATCGCAAGCCGCCATCGTAGTAATTTAAAACATATTTTTCCAAATTCAAAGGTACTTGCAATGTCAGCAAGTGGGCGATTGCCAACTGAACAATTAAACGATTGTGATCAGCTTGTAAATAGTACTAATGAACTAATTGCTGCGAAAGTTGAGCTTGTTATCGTTGCTTCACCTGCACCTTACCATTCAGGACATGCTATTCCATTGATTGAGGCTGGAATTCCAACCTTAATTGAGAAACCAGTGACAACGACAATTGAAGATTCAGTAGCTATTCAGAAAGCAATAGATAAATATAAAACTCCAGTTGCAATTGGTTATTGTTTGCGCTACTTACCATCAGCGTTAAAGTTAAAGGTTGTTTTAGAAAATAATCGAATTGGGGTTCTATATAATGCATATATCGAAACAGGACAATATTTACCTGATTGGCGTCCAAATAAAAATTATCTTGAGTGTGTTTCTGCGAATAAATCACTAGGTGGAGGTGCATTGTTCGAACTAAGTCACGAATTGGATTATGTAAATTGGTTGATTGGCCCCATGCGTATTGAGCACTCTGTGCTAAGGTCATCACAAGAGTTAGGGCTTGAGGTTGAAGATATAGTTGATATTACAGCATTAACCGATAGAGGTGTTGTAACGACAATCCACTTAGACTTCCTTCAACGTAAAGCGCGAAGATACTGCAGTTTTGTAGGTAGTAAAGGACGTATAGATTGGGATCTAATACAAAATAAGCTAGTTTTAATTACAAAAGATCAAACAAAGGTATTATACCATCAGCCCGAATGGGATAAGAATAGAATGTACCTATCAATGATTGAAGACTTTATATTGATGATTAGAGGTGAACAAAACACTTGCATGAATCTAGATGATGCTAAATCAACAGTTGGCCTAATTCATGAAATTAGACACAAAGCTAATAGTATATAAAGGGTTAAAATGAAGAACTATGCATTTATTTTTGCTAGGGGAGGTTCGAAAGGACTGCCGGGAAAAAATATAAAATTATTAGCGGGTAAACCGTTATTGGAATATTCAGTAGAAGTTGCACTTAACTCACCATCTATTGATAAGGTATTTGTATCCACAGAAGATGTAAATATTGCAAATGTTGCATTGAAATCGGGAGCATTTGTAATAGATAGGCCACCTGAGCTTGCAACAGACATAAGTCCTGAGTGGCTTTCATGGCGTCATGCAATTGAATGGATACAGCATGAATTTGGTGAATTTGATGGCTTTGTGAGCTTACCTGTAACGAGTCCATTACGGGCTGTTGAGGATGTGGAAGGGGCAATTGAGAAACTTAGAAATTCTCATGCTGATATTTGTATTTCAATAACTGCCGCTAGCAGAAGCCCATTTTTTAATATGGTAAAGAGTACTAATGATGGGTTTGTTGAGCTGGTGAATTGCCCTTCAACGAACGTAACACGTCGTCAAGATGCTCCAGAAGTTTTTGATATTACAACTGTTGTTTATGCTACTACGCCAGACTTTGTACTTAATAGTTATGGTTTGTTTTCTGGGAAAGTTACTAGTGTTGAAGTGCCAAAAAAACGAGCAGTTGATATTGATGATATCTATGACTTTAGATTAGCTGAAGCAATTTTACTGGAGGGTTAAAATGAAGAATTTATTGAGTAATCATAAAATTATGATTGCTGGGGCTGGCGGATTGCTTGGCTCAAATATAGTGAAATGTGCATTAGAGCAAGGAGCCCAAGTTATTGCAGCTGATATAAATTTAGACTTGATGAGTGACAGGCTTGTTACTCTTGATGTGGATATTGAAAATGTTGATTTAGAACTAATAACATTTGATGTGACGGATGAACTCGCTGTTAAAAGCTTCTTTGATACTCACAGTGATATAACCGGTGCAGTAAATAGTACTTATCCACGGAATAAAGCCTATGGTAATCACTTTTTTGATGTTTCCCTTAAAAGTTTCAATGAAAATTTGTCATTACACTTAGGGAGCGCATTTTTATTTACTCAGCAATGTGCAACTTATTTTAAAAAGCATCAAACACCATTTTCTTTAGTGAATATCTCATCAATTTACGGTGTAGTAGCTCCTAAATTTGATATTTATGACAATACAGCGATGACTATGCCTGTCGAATATGCAGCAATTAAATCAGCTATTTTACATCTTAATAAATATGTGGCGGCGTATTTAAATGATAGTCGCTTTCGAATTAACTGTGTTAGTCCAGGTGGTATTTTTGACCATCAACCAAACAACTTTTTAGTTGCATACAAAAACAATACTCACGGTATTGGAATGCTGGATGTAAAAGATGTTATTGGTTCTGTGCTATTTTTACTATCAGAACAATCTAAGTATCTAACCGGACAGAACATAATTGTAGATGATGGGTTTAGTCTATGAATGGTGACTTATTATCTAAAATATCGTTTGATTTGAAATCGGATAGATTAGGACCTGATTGTTTGTTTACTCATTGGAATTTATATTTCAAAAAAAGAATGAATAAATTATGCATTAAAAAGTTCAATTCATTTGGGCGTGGATCAGAATTTAGACCCGGAGCATATGCGATAGCCTGCTCGAAAATATCAATTGGTGTAAATGTTGTGATAAGGCCAGCAACAATGCTATTTGCATACCCGAATACAGAAGAAATAAATATAATTATTGAGGATAATGTCCTAATTGGAAGTGGCGTACATGTTTATACTGCAAATCATGGTTTTGGTAAAAAAGACATTGATGTTAGATCTCAAGGTTATTTTCAGTGTAAAAAAGTAGTTATAGAGCGTGGTGCTTGGATTGGGGCTAATTCGATAATTTTACCAGGAGTTACTGTGGGTAAATATTCTGTAGTTGGGGCTGGTAGTGTAGTGACTCAAAATATTCCTGAAAACTCACTTGCAGTTGGAAACCCTGCTAAAGTAATCCGGAGTTTTTAGATGAAAATCCGTTACCACTACTGTTTATTAACCTCCCGATACTAATTAAGTAAATATAATAATGAAAAATAAAATTTATTTAGATATATACTGTTTGCCAGAAATTGACTTTCATGAAAAACAAGGTTTAGGTATGCCTTTAGGAACTTTAGAATTCAATTCAATTGTTGAAAAAATATTTAGAGGTTTTGAAAATATTGAAATCTCGATATTTCAAAGGCGTATGCTAAATTTGGTAAAACCTTTTCTAATAACTAACTTATCAAATTTGATTAGACTGAACTTAATTGATGAAATTTCAAAAGGTAAATATTCAATTGTACATACTCCCAAAGAACTTTTTAATGAATTCGCGGGTCCGAGAAATCTTGGGAAAGGTTATATTGCAGATTACTTTAATAATGAATCACTGCCAATAATTGAACCATTTCTGAAAGGTTTTTTTCATAATAAAAATAAAGAACGCATTAAAAAAATGCTTTTTTCTATTTCAAAAAAAGAAAAAGTAGTTGTATATAATGAAAATAAATGGCTCATAACATATCTGAAAAAAGAAGGTATAAAATACACTAAGCTTCAGAACTCGTATTTTTGGGACAACAATGATCCTAATACAACAAAAACTTATTCAAGCTGCTCTGAAGTGAATGAATTGTCGGCGATAATTGCTAATTTAATAGTAAATATATTTACTATTAAAAAGAAACTTTTTCATAAAAGAGTTGAGGAAGTTTCTCTATATTTTTTGAGAATGGCTTATACAGACTATGAGAACTGCAAAAATACGTTAAATAAAAAAAACATTTTCTTTAATGAGATATATTCTGGAACATGTGGGAACTATTTAACAAGAATTGTTCATACAATTCTTCAGGAAAGAGGAGTTGTAACTAATGGATTTATGCATTCTGGAGCTATTTCTCATATAAATTATCCGTTTGACCCAAGAGTGTACATTGAATACGAAATTCCAAATAATTTTTATGTTTTCAATGAACGTGACGCTTCAATTATTGGGGCTCGTATTGCTAAATATAATTTAGATACGAACATCAAGTCTATGATGACATATCTCAATTTAAAAACTAAAGAAGCTAATAAAGAATTAATAGTTAAAGGTAAAAGAAAAAAAATCGTATACGTTTCAACCTCTACGCCAGGTGGGTTTCAGTTTTTTGGTGTTGATGATGAGATTAGAAAAATAAGCTATGAGAACAGACTATTTGAAATTCTAGATAAACTTGATTGCTCAATAAAATATAAAACACATCCAAAAGGTGTGATTCAAAACTATGAATTACTGAGACGAAAGTTCAGTAATTTAGTTGTTATCGATAAAATCAAGATGGATGAAATGATTTTAGGTGATGATGAGATATTTATTTTTAAAATGATTGACTCTACCGCTTTCAATGAGGTTATGAGAAGTAATAAACCTGCGATAGTAGTTAGTGAAGATCAAGAAATGCTGCTTACAAAAGAAGCTCGTGAAAGTTTAAACGGTAGGGTATCTTTTGTTGATGTTACCTATAAGAATGGATTAGCTGAAATAAATGAAAAACAATTAGAGTATGCTTTAAATCGTGATTACAATATGGACTCTGAATTTATTAGTAGATTTCAATGAATATTAAAATAATAAAATATTACTTAAATAATATAGACTCAAAACTATACTTCTTATTTTTAATTATGCTAATCGGCGGTGGGCTAGAAGTTTTCGGCGTAGGATTATTTATACCCCTACTTACTGAAGAGGAAACAAGCTTTTCATTAGCTATTGAATCAGTTTTAAACTTTTTTCGATTTGATTTTAATAATCTAAATTTATCATTTTTTATTCTGACTGTTTTTATTGTGAAATTTTTGGTGATAAATTTACAAAATTTTTATATATATAGAGTTAGCTACAATTTTATGTATAAAATAAAAAGAAATCTAATGGAAAAAGTTAGTAAAGTTGATTTCGTAATCTATGGGACATTAGGTATCGACTCTCTAAATAATATTTTTTCTAAAGAAGTTGAAAAATGTGCACTTTCAATAAGGTATTTTTTGCAGTTAGGTGTCAATTTAATACATTCTTTGCTTTATTTGGTGTTTTCTCTATTTGTTAATTATAAAATTGTTGTTGTATCTTTGCTTATTGCTTTTCTAGTTGTTCTTTTACAAAGAAAAATTACAAAATTAATTATAAGTTATTCTAAAAAAGTAGTAGAGGGAAACACAAAAGCAAATTTAATAGTTCTTCAAATACTAGAGAACATGAAATATATTAAATCAACAAATAGTTATAAGTATAATGATACTCTTTTTAATGAGGTTTCAAGGCAATATAGTACCAATTTAGAAAAAGTTTCATTCTTTAATTCAATTCCGAAAAATACACCTGAATTAGTGGGTGTATTTATTATTTCTACAATTATTATAATCAACGAATTAACTTTAAAGGAAAATGTTTTTACAGTAGTTTTTCTGGGGTTAATACTTTACAGGGTTTTAGTTAAAGTGTTAAGCATTCAGAAATCATATCAAGATTTTCTTGTAAATATTGGTGCTATAGAAAAGGTATTAGAAATTGATGGTTACCTTTCATCTGAAAGTGATATTCTTGATAGTGACTCATGTCAGGTAATTAATTGTATAAAAAAAATCGAAATAAAAAATGCTTTTTTTAGTATTGATGAAAAAACTCTTGTGAATGGAATATCTTTAAATCTTAATGCAGGTAAAATATACGCTATAGTTGGGCGTACTGGCTCAGGGAAAAGCTCATTACTTAATATACTCACGTATTTATATAAAATAGAATACGGAAATATGTTAATTAATGATAAAAAGGATATAGATGTTATAGCCTATCGAAGAAAGATTGGATATGTTTCTCAAGAACCTGTTATTTTTGAGGCAAGTATAAAAGAAAATATACTTTTAGGGCGTGACTTTGAAAGTGATAAATATTTTGAGATCGTCAAATCGTTAGGCATTGATTGTTTCAAAATTGAAAAGCTAACTTTAGGAGGAGGGAATATTTCGGGCGGACAACGTCAACTGATTTCTCTTGCTAGAGAGTTATATAAAGATCCAGACGTTCTAATTCTTGATGAATTTACGAGTGCATTGGATTCAGATACTGAAAGAAAAGTAATTCAGTATATTGAAAATATTAAGAAGGATAAAATAGTAATTATTGTAGCTCATCGTCTATCTTCTATAAGAAATAGTGATTGTGTATATTTATTAGAAGATGGCCAAATTATAGACTTTGATATCTTTGATGCTTTATATTATAAAAGCGAAATATTTAAGTCGATGTGTAAAAATCAAAATATTCTATTAGGAAACTAAAGTGTTTGATATTGAAATTGATGAGGATAAATTTTGGAAAAAACATTCTGATTCTACTCAGAATACTATTGTTTGGATTAAAGGATACATATATAACTTAAAATTTGAAGATGTGGTTAACGTTTTAATTAATATAAAAAAAGAAGAAATATGTAACTTTATTTCATCATTAGATGGACACTTCTCAATTATTTTTAAAAATAATGAGTTTTCTTTCTTAGCAGTTGATAAATTAAGAACTACCGCTTTATATTTTATTAAATCAGATGCTAAATATGTTGTTGGTTACGATCCAAAGAAGCTAGTATCTTCACAAGATTTTAATGTATGTATTAATAAAAAAATCGAATTAGAAATCTTAATGTCTGGTTTTTCTATTGGTAATAAAACAATAATTGACGGACTTTATTCGCTCAAAGCTGGTGAATTAGTTATTTTTGAAAGTGATAATCATGAATATTTTCAATATCATAAATACTACAGTGATATTCGTAATGAAAGCTATGATTACTTTTTGGAAGATTTGTATTCTAAAACTCTTAATGCTTTTAAAAAGTTAGTAAAGAGTGTTGGAGATAGACAAGTTGTTGTGCCATTAAGTGCTGGTAATGACTCTCGGTTAGTTGTCTCTGTTTTAAAAAGCTTAGGGGTGAAAAATGTATTATGCTACTCATATGGTACTAAAAACAACTTCGAAGCTAAGATAGCTAAGATAGTTGCAGAGAAGCTTGGTTTTAATTGGTGCTTTATTCCCTTGAGCCATAAGTCAGAAACTCGTTTTTATAATTCAGATGAATATCGTAGCTATTTAGACTACGCGGAAACATACTCATCTGTTCCATATGTTCAAAGTTTATCAAGTATTAAATATCTTAAATCAACAGGTTTATTAGATGATAACGCTATTTTTGTTAATGGTAACAGTGGTGATTTTATTTCTGGTTCACACATCACTGGAATGTTCGAAAGTGGTATAGATCTACATGATAAAGAAGATCGTAAAGATAATATTTTGAATGCATTAATAAAAAAACACTTTTCACTTTGGGGCTACTTAAAAACAACTGAAAACATCAGTGTGATAAAAAGTAAACTCTGGAAAGAACTACAAAGAGATTTTGGTGATTTAGCTGCCCAGTCGGATAAAAAAGACCATCTATTTTATGAGCAAAGTGAACTTGTTGATAGGCAAAGTAGCTACGTGATTACTGGACAGAAAGCATATGAATTTTATGGATATGAATGGCGTTTACCACTTTGGGATAGTGAACTATTGAGTTTTTTTGTCAGCTTACCAGCAGAATACAAAGTCAAGCAAAAACTTTATAATGACATGCTAAAAAAATATAATATATCTGGCGTTTGGGATGAAACAATCCCTGTCAATAAGAAAGAAGTTTCACCAAAATGGATAATACCTGTTCGATTTGTATGTAAAATTCCTTTTGTATTTTTAGGTAAGGATAAGTGGAAACATTTCGATAAAAGTGTGTTTTTTTATTGGACAGACGTTACTCAAATGATCAAATCCACTAGTTACATCAGAATGATAAAAGATATATCAAAAAAACCACGAAATCACGTATCATGGCAAGTAGAAGATTATATTGAGAAAATAAATGAAAATTTTATTAGTAAGTAGTAAGTATCAACCAGAGTATTCAGGCTCTGGTCTTAGGGCCCACAATACATATAAGCGACTTACAGAAAAATATGGAATTGATTATGATGTGGTATCTAATGCTGTGAATTTTCAAGGGAATAGTACTTATAATTATGATGGAGTTGAAGTCTATCAAATTTCTTTCCCGTATAAAATTCCATTAAAGAAATCTATTTCCAGATATTTGATTTTATTATTGAGTATATTTTGGGAGGTCTTTTACAGTTGGGTTTATATTCGTAAGAACATTGATAACTATCATTTGTTACATACCTTTGGAAATACATGGACAATTGGATTTTTGACTTGGTATTTCAATAAAAAACATAAACCTGTAATCAGAGAATTATGTAATGAAATGTCAAATCCAATGTATCCAATACAGTTTACTAAAACATTCGAGAAAATTTTCCGTAATGAAAAAAACCTTGTCGTTGCTATATCTGAGAGATTAGGTGATTTAGCTAAAGGCTTTCAGGTTAAGAATATATGGGTTCGACCAAACCCAATCGATGAGACTAAATTTCACATTGATTTTTCAAATAAGTTCTCATACCGGAAAAAGCTAACAAAATTTAATAATGATGATATTGTTCTAAGTCTAATTGCAAATTTTATTGATAGAAAAAATCAAGATTTTGCCCTTAGTGTATTGTCAGTTTTACCTGAAAATTATAAGTTAATACTCGCAGGCCCCTTAAAACCAGAAGAATCTGTGTACTTTGAAAAACTCAGTGAAAGAGTTATTACTCTAGGCTTGGAAAGAAGGGTTGATATTCGGACCGGTTTTATTGAAAACTTTGATGAATATTTGAAATGTAGTGATGTTTTTCTATTTCCATCTAAAGCCGAAGGTCTAGGTACTCCGCTACTTGAATCTCAAGCATGTGGGATTCCAGTTGTTAGCAATAGTATTAAGGGGATTTCTGACATGGTTATTGAAGATGCCAGAGGCGGTTTTTCTTTGAAAATGGATAAATATGACTGGGCAGAAGCAATTAAAAAATCAATGTGTATAGATAAAGATACTCTTCTAGAAAATGCAGCGAGTATTAAAGAGTTTTCATCATCAAAAAAAATTGATGATGAATATTATAAAAAATTCTTAGGTATGATAAATGGCTAAAACAGTAGTTCACCAACTTTCTCTTGTTGGTATTGGTGGTATACAGCAGTCCTTTGTGCCATATTTTAAAAAGGCAAGAAAAGAAAGTTCATTTAATCATCAAATTTTTGGCATGCATGAGCTTGATGAGAGTTACTTAGATGTGTTTGGTTTTTATAAAAACTTAAAAAAGGATTTTTTTACGAAAATTAGGTTTGCTTATTATTTAGCTTCAAATAATTATATCATTCATTTTTATAATAATTTAGGTAGCTCATCAGTAAAAAAATTATTACTGATTTGCCCCTCTTCAAATATTGTATTTCATGAACGTGGTGCTGCATGGAATGCCAAAGATAAAGATATTATTACTTATAGGAGTAATGCTTCAAAGGCTAAATTAATATTGGCAAATTCAAATGCAACAAAATGGATGTTAATTAATCGATTTAAAATTCCTGAAAATAAGATCAGAGTTGTATATAATGGCTTTTTAGATTCTGATTTTACTTACCCCCCAAATGGTATGCAGACTGAGCGTTTTTCTGAAAAATTTTGTGTTGGCTACATCGGAAGGTTGGAAACACCAAAAGGCGTGCATGTTTTTATAGAGGCTGCTAAAAAATTACTTAATTATAATTTTTATATTGCAGGTGTTGGTAGTTGGGAAGAGAGCCTAAAGAAACAAGCTGAAGGTTTTGATAATATCTTTTTTCTAGGAAGAGTTAATGAGCCATTGGACTTTATATCAAAAATGGACACGATTGTAGTTCCATCAATTAGAGAACCGCTAGGTAATACTGTTATTGAAGCTGCATATTGTAAGAAAGTTGTGGTTGCTTCAAGTATTGATGGAATTCCAGAAATTATCAAAAATAGGAAGTCTGGAGTGTTATTAGAACCTAAGAATAATCTAAGCTTTGATACTGTTCCTTATGATGCCGTTCCTATACCCCAATCAGTTGTTAACCCACGAACTTATGAACTCCAGAAACCTAAAGAGATTGATGTTAATGAGTTGTGCTTAATTATAGATGAGTTAGCCTCTGATATTGATTTGAGAGTTAGTCTATCTGAAGAACTGTATAAAAGTGTTACGAAAACCTTTACAATCAATAATTATTTCTCAGAGGTTGAAGGATTTTATAAAGACATATTTGATGGTCAGGTATTTTGAAACTCTGTAATAATTTAGATATTTTGGGTGGCTATGAAGAAATTCTCTCTAAGAGTTAATAAACTTTGGTTTATTTTTGTCCTGTTAAAAATAACTTACATGTTTTTGGCTTTGTTTGTTTACTCTAAGTTTACTACTTTAGGTGATACCGATAGGTATCTAAGTGGCAGAACTTATGGTAGTTCCGCATGGTTTTATAGCTCAACATATATGATGGATTTCTTAGCACATTCGTTTTCAAAAGTGATGGGCTCTACACTTGCTAATGTACCTTTCTTAGCAGTATCTATATATGGAATTTACTACTCTGTTAAGCGCTTGGATTTAAATAATAGAGAATTGTTTTTTATACTTTTGTTATTGTCCTTACCTAGCTTTGGAATTTGGACTTCAATTGCTTCTAAAGAGGCTATAGCTGTATTTTTTTTAGGTATTATTTTAGGATTTATTATTGATTTAATTAAGAATAGACCAAATAGAAGTAAAGGGTTGGTTCTTTTTGCTTTTTATCTATGTGCTGTATTTAAACCTCAGTATCTTATAGGGATCTTTTCTTTACTTATTTTTGTTTTTTTATCAAAGAGAATTTTCATTCGTTCATTTGATAAACTTTTTCTGATTTTGTTATTTTTCCTATTTTCATTTTTACTCCTTTACTTATTTCGAGCGCAGATAAATGAATTCAGTTTTATTATGCCGCGACACTTCTCTTTATCAGGTGGTTCAACCCGCGTAAATACTATTTGGGTGAATGATTATGACGTTTTTTGGAATGCTCCTTATGGTATGCTTATTTCTTTCTTTGGGCCTACCATATCGGAAGCAATCTCTAAACCGACTCATCTTGTTACATTTTTCGAAAGTTTGTTAATATTTGGATGTTTTTTGTATTCTATACTTAAAGTTGTTTTGATTTCTATTAATACAAACCGTTTTAATGTTTATTACTTTGGTATTTTTGTGACAGCTTCTTTATGGATATTATTTGTTCACTACCCTTTTGGTGCGTTAAACCCTGGCTCAGCAATACGATACAGAGAAAACTTTTATTCTTTTGTTGTTGTACTTTTTTATTTTGGTTATATAGAAGTAAAGCGAAATTATCAAATTAGTAAGACTTTTAATAAAAAAACAATATGATTATTACATTCCTATATGAAATCATACTTTAGTTAGATTATGTTTTAATTAAAAAAGTTTATGTTTAGTCTCTATTTAGGGAGAGGGTAGAAGTTATTTTGTGTAATTGATACCATTATTTTGAAATTTTGAGATTGTGAGATTGTGAGATTGTGA
>Ga0105359_10001616_pt1 | contig 18991 bp, 8 predicted proteins | sample GOMGulsemesocosm_6_FD_83659 | JGI IMG/M metagenome (GOLD analysis project Ga0105359, IMG submission 83659) | Methane-oxidizing microbial communities from mesocosms in the Gulf of Mexico - GOM8C Gulf of Mexico | ecosystem: Environmental > Aquatic > Marine > Cold seeps | place: Gulf of Mexico...
AAGCGACCAACTGCGTTGTTATAATATATTAATTTAGAACGACTAAACCACATATATTATGCCTAGCATTTGGCACGCTTCTCGACTTGCACAAATCACGTATTTCCAGGTAGCACGGGTATATAAGTTGATTATTCTAACCACTGACTAACGCTGGCTTTTTGCAGTCCCTCGAGGTAATGCAGTAGCTGGCAAAATGTTTCGCTACGTTCATGCGGGTTGCACTGCGGGTTAAGCAGTTGATCGCACAGTGGCACTAATGGCGCAAAGCCTAATAACAGCGCATGTTGTTGCCAAGCTCTGAGTTTGGTTTTAGTGCTCGGGCTTAAGTTATTGGTGCCTTGCTCTAATATTGCGCTTGATAAATGCTGCCATTGTTCGAAAAAAATCACCTAAATCATCTGTTAACATCGACCCTCCGTAAATTACTCATTCGTTTATTTAGCTATCTATCTGAAAAATCTTGCTCGGTTAATACTTGTAATACCTCAAAATGGCGCTCGTTGGCATCATAAAACCAGCGACCAAACAGCAATTTTTGTTGTTGGTTGGCACTTGCTAAACTATTAGCACTTAAACCATTACTACTTTGTTGTTTATTTGCTTCTTTCCTAGCAACTTCCCCTTTCACAAACTGTCTAATCACTATTTGTTGACCACAATCACTGGTAACGGTTGTCTCGCCATAAGCTCGGTAAGCTTGCCATTTTAGGTGATATTGCTCGGTTGTTTTAATCCAGCCAAGTGTCCCCATGGTGGTTGAAAAATCTGGCTGTAAAGTTCGCTGACTTAATCGTTGCCACTGCGTATTTACCGACAGTTGAGGATTGCTCCACAACTGCTGCCAGTGGACCGGCTCGGGCGCATTTAATAATTGCGATGAATTACACAACAATGTGCGGTCACGACTGACTTTTGACACTAAATCGAAAGACTTAAACTGTAAATCTGACAAATAATGTTGGTCACACTTTTGGTTATCGAATGCATATGTACTGGCCCACTGGCGGTCCATATTTGGTCGGCGACCATCAGCAAAGCAGTACCAATCGCCTTGCTGTAAGTCATACAAATAATAGCGATAACCAATGGCACCATTAAGCGCTTGCCAATGTTCTACCATTACCGCCATCAGAGACTGACATTGGATTGGCAGGTAACGGCGTTTGTGCTCGCCGGTTAGCTTGTAACCCGCTTGCGGCAATACAGGTTGCTGCAGGCTGCGAAGATATAAACTGAGGTAAGTGAGCTCAGTTAATACGTGCGCGGTATTGATGTCGATGCAATGGCGCATGATATTGGCTAAAGTGCCTAACATGTTACTGAGCCTAGCCGCGAGGTTTGGCAGATCGGCCTGATTCAGTTCGGTAATTAATGCTTGTCCTTGAGCCAATTGTGAAGGTAGCAGATTTTTAAGGCCATGAGCGATTAGTTGATTTAGCCAAAACTGCAGCGCAGCAATTTGTTCAGTTTGGTTGGGTTGTAATTTTTCGGCTAATTGCTCGGTGGCTAAACTGAGCTTGCCGGCCTTAACCGATAAGCCAATGATCGCGAGCGCTTGATGAACGCAACAAGTTGCCTTGCAACTGCATATCGCTTGCTGCCAACTCGCGATGGCGGGCAAGTGAATGGTAAAAACTTTGCTATTGCGCAGGGTACAAGTAACTTGGCCGTGTTTGGTGTGTGTTTTAAGCTCGACTTGTGCGCCTTGGTGCCAATCTTTAATCGCTCGTTTTACTGTGCTGGCGCTAAAGGCTGCCGCAGAAGTTTTAAGCGTATTGGTTAAGCTTTGCGGATCAGTGATTAACCAGTTGTTTATAATGAATGAAGTAACAGGATCTGGCGCAGCTGTTGTTTGTGGTGTTGTCTCTGCTGGTTTTACTTCTTGCGTTACTTCTTGTGTAGTTACTTGCGTTGCTACAGGAAAAGCACTGGCGTTTCGCAGCGCGATCAAAAACGCTAATTTATGACTGCAGGGTTCCAGATCGCCACAGCTACAGCTCAAACCATTTAAGTTGGCTTGGCTCAGGCATAGTTGTTGTTCAACAATACTGCCAGTTATTTGCTCGTTGGTGATTTGCCACTGTGTGGTGTCAGCTTGCTCGCTAAAACGCTTGGCACGACGTAGCAAACCACGATTAGTCCAGCTGATGAGATAATCATCGGTTAATTGTTGGGCCCAACTTAGTAGTGGCATTATGTTATTACCTGCGCTATCCATTGGCTCAAATGCTGTGGGGTCATTGCGGCTATCTCCATGCCTCGGTGTAGTAATTGGTTGGTGACTTTGTTGTCATAAAAGGCTTGCCCGTCGGGATCGAGCGCGGTTAGTCCTAATAATGTCACGCCGTCTTGTTGCATATATTCCGTTTGTTGGTATAGCTCGCTAACATTGCCGCCTTCGTAAAAGTCACTAATTAATATGACTATCGAGCGATTGGGCTGTTCAATTTTACTGCGGGTAAACTGCATTGCTTTGGCAATATCGGTGCCGCCGCCCATTTGCACATTTAACAAGATGTGTAATGGATCGTCGCTATGTTCACTAAAATCGACCACCCGGCTATCAAACAGGTACAAATGAACATTGAGCATCGGCAAGCGGCAAAAAATAGTGGCCATAACCGACGCATGGATCAGCGAATTTAACATCGAACCACTTTGGTCGACAACTAAATAAATATCCCATGGAATTTGACTATGTTGGGTCTGATAAAAGTACAACCGTTCTAAAATAAGCGTGTTTGAGTCGGCTTGATAGTGACGTAAATTACGCCGGATCACCCGTTGCCAATCAATATAAGAGAAAGGCATTGGTCGTGACTGGGTACCCGGCATCCTGCGTCCGCTGAAAATGCTTGGCAGTTGTTGCGCCAGTACGTCTTCAAGCTCTTGACAAACCGTGACAATTATCCGTTCTAGCTCACCTTGCAAATGGGCGGGGATTTGCCCCCTAAAAGCCAACATTGTTTGCAGTAAATTAATATCAGCTTTTTGACTTTTGAGCAGTTGCTCATCTAACAGTAACTCACTGAGACCATAATGCTCCAAACCGTGACGCTGCAAAACGTCAACTGTTGATTGCGGAAATGCTTCTCGGACGGCGTTCAACCAGCGGATCGGGTTAGGAAAATTAGGCGAGTTTTGACCACCGCTGCGATCATTGGCGGCTCGGCCATTATATTCTTGGGCGTACAACTGGCTCAAACACAATTCGCGTTGCTGGTCGTCAGCGCTCAGCTGTTGTGGATGTTCAGGGCCTAAAATTAAACGCCAACGCCGATTTAACTCTTGATCATTCATAATTAATGCCCCAGATTTTTAGCCAATTTAATGTAAGGTTATTCATGATTACTTACCCCAGTTATTAGCCAATTGAGCTGCTGTTTATTCATAATTAATGCCCCAATTTTTTAGCCAATCTAGCGCAATGTTATTTAGCTCGCTCGCCTGAGTTAAGGTAGTGATGTTGGGGGGCGGTATCAGCGCTGTTTGAGTGTTTTTTCGATTATTCGTTTGGCCATTATTTTGATTACTACCTGGAACAGCTGTTTGAGAAAAAGTCTTGCTGTGGCTAAATTCTGTTAACTGGTTCGGGGTCATTAACATAAAGGCGCGGCGCATTGCTGGCAGTATTTGCAAAAAGCTGTCTTCGTCAAACGCCAATAGTAGCTTATCGAGTTGCGGCCCAATAAATTCGTAATGATCATAAATATTAAGATCGACTAGCCCAACACCATAGCAAAAATCTCCTAGGGCATCGGGCATCAGATAACACATGCCGGCAGCCGCGGCGAGTTTGTCGCTAAAGCTTTGTTGCGCTAATGCTTCATCTGTTAATAGCAAAGTGACAGCGGCGCATACGCCTTGTAACTCGAGGGACAAATCGAGACTGCTTAACGTGCTAACGGCGTCTAATAAGTACTGTGGTTGGCACAGTTGCGGATTCCAAAGCACTATTTTTGCCAACTGGGCCAACAAAGCAGCTTCGCTTCTTTTTGGGGATTGCTGCCCTTGCGGTTGCAGCGCTTTAGGTACGGGCTTAATTGACATTGCACGTGGTAATCGGGTGCAAATTCGAATATAACAATCGCTAACCAGTTGCTCGATTTGTGCTTGGCAGGAGTGATCTAATAAGGTGGTACCGTTTTGGCAGTTCAATAATAAATTTAAGGCATTGCTCAAAATAAACAGATCATCTTCTTGGTTTATTTGCTGTCCGGCGCGTGTTAAAAGTGGGATTAACCACGACTGCATGCCCATTTGCAACGCGCCCAGCAATAACAACACGCATTGATTGCCATCAAGCTGCGGATCGTTAATTTGCTGATGTAGCTGATGATTAACTAACTCATCAAGGCTGGAGCCAAGATGGCTTAACTGCACTAAGCTGGTTTCACTTTCGACCTGCCATTGAATGCTCCATTTTTCACGCACTCGCGCTAAATCGGTTTGGTTAAAAAAGTTGGGGCCCGCGGTTTGGGTTGCATAAGGTATATCGAGAAAAACCAACCGATGCAGCCACTGCGACAATTTACGGTGGTTTGCATTACGATAAATCGCTAATTCTTTGTCGACTTGACCGTCAATTGCCTGATATGGCAGTTTAAGCTTAATGCATTGCTGGCGAAACTCGATAACGATTGGCGCGCACGGAATACTTGCTGGCAGTGTGCCTTGACGTTGATCGCAAAAAAACTCATCTAACCAGATATTGAATCGTTCAATGTCCTGTTTGGTACTCGGGGCTTTGTCTAAGGCTAATGCCACGGCCTCTCGAAACTCACTGCGCCCAGCCACGATGTCACGTAGTTGTGCTAATTGCTCGGCTATCACGACAATATCAACCAACTGTGGCAGGGCTACTGCCAGCGACTTTCGCTGTAAAAAAATCATTAATTGGGTTGCTAATTGTCCATGCAGTTGCTGACTTAAAAGTGGTCGTTGTTTGACGGTACTCGCTTTTAAGGTGCGCCACCATTTATCGTAATAACCGCTGTTGCACAGGCTTGCCCCGTAAGATTTATGACTTAAACGAGCTAGCGGATAAGGCACCAAATACTGACCTGAGCTGAGGCCAGAACTGAGACTAGATCTGGGTTCAGACGAGAGCTGTGGCGATTCTAACAGGCAAGTCTCTAAACTCGCAGGGTTGTTTAGGTAATAGTCGATACCCAAACAATGATAAGCACCGCACACCACCAATACCCGTTTTCCGGCCTTTAAATGCGGAGCAATGCGACTCGCCATATACTGTTCGCGGTATTGGGTTTGCAAGTCTGTTCTGTCAGCGGTTAATAATGACCCGTCACGCATTTGCAGCCCAAATAATAATGTTTGCTTAAAAAAATCGTGACAAGCTGTCAGGTATTGCCCTTCAAAATGCCTGTCCCACCATTGATCAAAATCGTCACAGCCGGTAGCCGCTAATAAGTGCGCGATATATTCGCCTTGAAAAGTACGTTGGTTATCGTAAATTAAATAGTCATGTTGATCTTGGGGGCCCTGATCGCGTTGGCAATAATAAGGTAAATCGATAAGTTCGCACTCAGCCCCTCGCTGGTGGGCGGCTTTTAGCGCGTTCCATTCGGGTGACATCTCGGCCAAAGGCACAAAACCGCTTTGACTGTTGAGCAGTTGGCTGTTGGTAGATTGGCTTTTATCTTGGCCTTGATCTTGATCTTGAAAGTGACTATATAAATAAAGCGCTATCGGTGGCTGCGTATCCTGATGTTGTAAATATTGCAATAAAGGCTGAGCGTCACTTGGGGCTTCAATTAAAATGACATCGGGCTTGCTTTGCTTAATCAACGCCAACAACTGCCAACTACACACCGGACTGTGATGGCGAATCGGCGCCCAAATGAGCTGAGGATTTGCTTGAAGCTGCTGCGACATCGCTGCGCAATCAAAGTCCGGCATTACGACAACCATCAAGAAATACTAACCAGCTTTGATGCTCTGCTTTGTTAGTACGCTGTCGTTTAATTACTCGTAAGTAATCACTTAACGATTGCTGGTCTTGTTGATTATCTTTAATCACGGTGCCGACTAAATAAGGGGCAAGATAAGCTGGCGTCATTTGCTGCTCACCAAAGTAATGACATTGCATAGTCGCGTGATAGCCCAAATTAATTGCTTCGGGCACCGAGAGTAAGGTTGAAGGGGTTTTAATCGCGACACCCGCCACCTGACCTGATTTTAGCTCGTCGAATACCGTGACTAAAATCTCGGTTGTTTTGAGATCAAGTCGCAAATCCACGCCATCGAACTGTAATCGGTCGTTAACTTGGCTCATCACTAATTCAATGCGCTGGCTGCGTAACGCTAGCGGTTGCAACGCTTCAAAATTAAAGCGGCGTTTTAATGCCGATGACAGCGGATTAATTCCGCGATCGTTGAGGTTGGCTGTCGCAATAATGTTAAAACCACTGTGCGATAACAGGTAATTATCTTTAGATTGAATCTCTGGAATATGCAAAATACGGTCAGACAATACGGGGATCAAATTGTCTTGCACTTCGGTCGGACAACGGGTTAATTCTTCAAATCGCATGATCGCGCCATGTTTCATGGCGTTATACAGCGGGCCGGGCACTAGGGCGTCTAAGCTTGGCCCCTTTTGCAACAAGGTCGCGTAATTCCAGCTATAGCGGATGTTTTCTTCAAATAATCCGGCACTGCCTTGCACGGTATAAGTGCTGTTACCACAAATGGCGGCGCTAAGCAGCTCTGACAATAGCGACTTTGCGGTGCCGGGCTCGCCAACTAACATCAAGCCCTGTTGGCCTAGCAGTGTGACAATAGCGCGTTCGACAGCGCTATCGTTACCGTAAATTTTACGGTTAATGGTGATGCCAGCGACAGGTTCTGGCGATCCCAAGATAAAACGCCGTACCAACTTAGGACTTAGTCGCCAATTGCTCGGTTTGGCAAAGGTATCGACACTGGTTAAGGCGCTAAGTTGGTCTTGATATATTTGTTCTGCGGGCAGACGTTGTGCCTTGTTCGTCATAATTCATCCTAAACTTTGAGCGAAAATAAGCTATTGGTGTACAAAATAATGGTGTACAAAATACTAATGTGCTAAATATTGTAGTGCTAATTCTATGGACTAAAACCTTGCCAAGTGTTCAATACCACTTGGCAAGTTGCGTTCTGTGCTAGTTTTGTTACGAAAAAGCCACCACAGCTTCTCTGACCAGTTCTTGCGTTAAGCGTGACGGCAGCGTGGACTTGTCAATCCGGCTATCGGTTTCTTCGAGTTCGTCATAACAATAACTGCCTCGCTCAATAATACCGGTGCGATAAAATTGAATTTTGTTAATGGTAATATCGCCTTCATCACACTCGTAACCGTAATCGCCATGATAGATTGAATCATCGAAGGTTATTTCAATGCCGACATTGAGCGACTCTATTTCTTTGTAGATCTCATCGAAGCAACCGCCATCGCGAACCGAGCCAACGGTCCAGCCTTTTTTACGCAGGCGATTAATGACCGTGCTTGGAGATTTTCGCGGCGCACTGACTTGGTAATCAAGTTTTTCTTCTTTATGCTCAACCGTTATTTCATCGGTGTTTAATTGATTAAATAATAACTCAATGCCCCAGTCCTCAAAATATTCTATCCATTGGCATAATTGCGCAGATTCAAGCTCTGAGCCATGCACTAAGCCAATTTGGTAGTGTGCCTCAATGTTAAGGGTTTGATCATTTAAATCAATCGGCTGGGGATTAACGGTAAAGGCCTTAACCAAACAGTTGTCTTGATAGAGTCCCCACACTAGGCGGCTAGCGAGTTTATTCATAATTGGGTTATCTAGGAATAGCTGGGTCCATTGCTCGCTTGACCAATGACGCCAAATGACAAAGGCGTCTTCAAGGCGGTGGCTTTGTAACTCGATCACACCTTTGAGCAATTTTTTTAATAAAATAAAGTCTTTGGCAACATGGGCGGCGGCTTCGCTATTATCGTCAGCTTTTGGTTTGGGCAGCGATTTAGCGATTTTACCATCGGGTTTTTTAATCGCGAATTTAAGATCTTTGGTTAACAACAGTGCATAGTCTTGCTCGCAATAACGCAGCGGTATTTCATTGCCAACAAAACCAATATCTTCAACTAATGAATCGCCTAACTGATCGCGGGTGATGCCTTTTTTCTTAGCACCGATGGCAAACGCGGTGATAACAGCGTCTTTAATACTTTGTTTTTTGCTATTGCGGCCTATGCGTTCTATCGCGACATAAGCCTCGGTAATTCCGCTAGCACCCATCTGCTTAATCACATGGGCAGCAAGCTGATGTTTAGCGCCATTGGCCCATTGCTCGACCGCGTTGCTGAGCATATTGATGCATTGGGCATTGCCATGAATGGCAGGCAATGCCAGTAACCAACGATTTTTGGCGGTGATTTTATCAAGATAGGTCGCGAGAATATTGGCGTTAAAGGTTTGGAACGAGCTGTCGTCTAACACCGAAATGATTGCACTGGCTTCGCTATTGACCGTAAATTGATCGTGGTTTTGATAAATTTGTAATAGTTGTTCGCCGGCATGCTGACCGCATTTTCCTTGTGCCGTTTTGAGCTGCGCGATGATGTCATCATTAAGCAAAGGTTTCTTGGGTTTTAGGTAACATTGAATCAAATAACGGTCAAGATCAAAGGTATTGTTGTTCGCGTCGGCATTGGTTTGATACAGCAAAGCAAAGTCTAATTTGGCATGTTCAACGAGCAATGAGCGAGATTTACTTTGTTGAACTTGTTCGATTAACGTCAAGGCCAAATCACCCTCTAATGGGTGTAAACAGATGGCGATGACGGCGTTTATCTCGTGCTGACCCTTGAGCGTGCTTAATTGCTTGATGATAACCCCAATGACGGCCAATCTTAATTCAGCGCAAAGCGCTTTTATATTAGCGTAACACAGGGCTAATAAGCCCTTGTTTTTTTCTGTTAGCAAGGTGATTAGTAATAACGCTTGTTGGCGATCATAAATGGTGCCGACTAAACAGGCCAGTAAGGTTAATTTATCTTCATTTGAGCAGGTTAAAATGTGCGTAACACAAGGCATGCCATGTTGCTGCAAGTAGGCTAATTCTATTTGTGGGATCAGCTCATAGTAACGAAATTCGCCCCCCATTGAGCTTTGGTAATATTGGCCGTTATTACCGACGACACCATCATACTCGATAAAACTTTGGGTATAACTTACCAAGGCTTTAAAATATGCTGCTTGCAGCGTCGGATGTTTAATTACCACATCACTGAGCAGCCTAAGCGGGCGCGGGCTAATATACTGGTTAGCCTTTTCAATAAACTCTCCAGCATCTGAGTCGTTTTTACCGTTAAAAAACACCCGTGCAAGTCGCTCGATATAAAGATCATTTAACCAGCATACTTGGTATAACTCATCGGCGCTAACCACCAGTTGGGCGACTTGCTCTGGCGACTGACCCTTGATGACGAAATTCATCAGCGCAGCACTGTCGTTTTCATTGTCACATAAATCCGGCAGATCTCTTTCTAACCGCATTTCATCGGCCTGTTGTTTGCGTTGCTTAATGACTAAATTATTAGGCTCGAGTTGCACTAAAAGGTTCAGTGATAACATGTACGCATAGTTTCTGTTAAGTAGACAACAGTCCCAAATATAAACAGCGCCATAACGTTCGACTAACGCGGCGAGCAAAGTGCGGTGGTTGTTGTGTTCAAACATTTGATGGTCGGGACATTGTTTTGAGTCTAAACAATAAGAATAATTAGCACTAAGGTAGTTCAGGACAAAACTAATAAGCGGTAGGTGCATTGTGGGGTATTGCAGCTCGGTAGCGTCTAAATAGTTTAATACGGTTTCGCTGGTAGCAAAGCAGCAATTGCCATGGTGGTTGCTGACAAAACAATCTTTTGGAAAGCTTTCTCTTACCCATAAATCGGGATCGATCAAACGGATTATTTCGGTGAAGTTACTGACATATTTTGAGCTAGCCAGTTGAGTGGCTGACGATGCCTGAAATATCAATGTCAACAATAGTTTAAAATCTTCATCTGCGTGTAACAAGGTGAGCAAATGGACGTGGTCGCAATAAAGTTCCTTTTTGACCAACCCGCTATAAATTAGTGTGATGTCTTGAGCCCAGTCCCCTTGACCTCTGATTAAATTTAAAAAGCACTGAACATGGTTTTCTGGTAATTGTTCTCGATATCTGGCGCCTTGTATATTGTCGTCTGGCATGCAGATGACCGTAGAATAATCCCGTAAGTTCAGCTCAATATACTCTAGGATCAAGCGGTCAAAAGCGTCACCATCACCCGCCTGAAACGCTTGTTGAATTTTTGGCAAGACAATCAAATGCAGATATAAATTATGCTCATAATTATGATGGCCATTGTGACTGTGAATATCGCTTTTAAAATATTGCGTTATGTCGTCATCGCTAAACCCGACTTTGCGTAAATATTTAATGCCACTAGGTAAACTGAAAATTGTGCCGGCGTCAAAAATTATCTGCATTAGCTCGCTTTTTGATTTTATTAACTGATAAAAATCGGGAATATATGTCAGTAAGAGGTCAATCTTAATATCTTCGACCCAATGGTTATCTTCGAGCCAATCTTTTTCTTTGATCGATAAAAACAAAGCGAGCAAATAGCGACCGATAATTTGCGTGTCATCTTCAAGTTTTGCTACTTGGTCATTAAAAAAAATGTTGACGTAAATAGCAGGGATATTGCTGGCAACCACGAAAGATTTTTGTGGCTCTGAGCAAAAAACAAAATCGATAATGGCTAGCTGAGTCTGTTCTGTCACAAGTGAAGCGTAATAGCTATTGTCTCGCAATTGACTGATCACATCCTTGATATTCATAGGTGCTCCATAAAAATTTATTGGTATTTCCGTAATAGATAAAAGAGTCACATTGAGTAACAAACCAATGTTAAAATTGCTTGGTTTTTTGTTACAGTTTTATCAAATAAAGCCAAGTGACCAATGCCACTTGGATATTATTTAAAACTAAGTTAAGAAAAAGCCAAAATTGCTTCTCTAACCAGCTCTTGAGTTAAGCGCACTGGCAGGGTGGTTTTATCAAGTCGGCTGTCGGTTTCTTCGAGTTCGTCATAACAATAACTGCCTCGCTGGATCGCGTTAGTCCGATAAAATTGTACCTTGGCGATGGTAATATCGCCTTCATCGCATTCATAACCGTAATCACCATGATAAACCGAGTCATCAAAGGTAATTTCAATGCCGACATTAAGAGACTCAATTTCTTTATAGAGTTCTTCGAAGCTGCCAGCGTCGCGTACCGAGCCAACTGCCCAACCTTTTTTACGTAACCGATTTATTACCGTGCTTGGTGACTTTCTCGGCGCAGTGACGTCATAATCGAGCTGGTCTTCAATGGTGCTGGCATTAACTTGTTTGGCAACTACATCAATTTCATTGCCGTTTAATTGGTTAAATAACAACTCAAGGCCCCAGTCGTCAAAATATTCTAACCATTGGCTTAGCTGCGCTGCGTCAAGCTCAGAACCATGGACTAGGCCAATTTGATATTGTGACTCAATGGCCACCGCTTGGTCGTCTAAATCAATCGGCTGCGGGTTAACCGTAAAGACTTTAATTAAGCGGTTCTCTTGATAGAGTCCCCACACTAGGCGACTGGCGAGCTTGTTCATTACTGGATTGTTAATAAATAGCTGAGTCCATTGCTCACTTGACCAATGACGCCAAATAACAAAAGCGTCTTGCAGGCGATGGCTTTGTAATTCGACCACACCTTTGAGTAATTTTTTTAATACAATAAAATCTTTAGCCACTTGGGCAGCGGCTTCACTGTCATCATCAACTTTGGGTTTAGGCAATGATTTGGCAATCTTGCCATCGGGTTTTCTGATCGCAAATTTTAGTTCTTTTCTTAGTAGCAGCGCATAGTCTTGCTTGCAATAACGCAGCGGTATTTCGTCGCCGACAAAACCAATGTCTTCAACTAATGAATCGCCTAATTGATCTTTGGTAATGCCTTGTTTGTTCGCGCCAATGATAAAGGCGGTGTTGACGGCGTCTTTAATGCTTTGCTTTTTGCTATTGCGGCCAATGCGTTCTATCGCAACATAAGCCTGTGTAACACCACTGGCACCCATTTGCATAATGACATGCGCAGCAAGCTGATGTTTAGCGCCATTGGCCCATTTTTCGACCGCGTTGCTTAGTATTTTTATACATTGGGCATTGCCATGAATGGCGGGCAATGCCAGTAACCAGCGATTTTTGGCGGTGATTTTATCAAGGTAGGTCGCGAGAATATTGGCATTAAAGGTTTGGAACGAGCTGTCGTCTAACGCCGAAATGATGGCGCTGGCTTCGCTATTGACCGTAAATTGGTCGTGGTTTTGATAAATTTGCAGTAATTGTTCGGCGCTTTTTTTGCCGCAGGCGCTTTTATCGCCACTGGTACTTTGTTGATTGCAGGCGTCTTGCTTGGTAAGAAGAGCTGCGGTGATCTCTTGATTAACTAAAGGCTTCTTTGGCTGTTGATAAAATTGGGCTAAATAGCCTGTAAGATCAAAATTACTATCTTGGTCATTGGCACTGGGATTCGTTCGGAAAAGTGATGAAAAATCTAACTTGGCGTGATCCACTAGCAACGAACGCGATTTGCTTTGTTTAACTTGTGAAATCAAGCGGGCGGCAGTATCCGCGTCTAACGGCTGTAAACAGATTGCCGTAACCGCGTTTATTTCGTGTTGGCCTTTAAAGGTACCCAATTGCTTGATGATAGCGGTTATGACGACTTCCCTTAACTCAACGGGCAATGCTTTGATATTGTCATAACCACAGTCTAGCAAGACCTTGGTTTTTTCTTTTAGTAATCCAATTAGTGCTAGCGCTTGCTGTGACTCAGTAATAGTGCCGACTAAACACGTTAGCAAACTTACCTTTTTGGGATTACTGCAGCTCAATATATGCTCAACACAAGGCACGTTATGTTGCTGTAAGTAGCACAATTCTAATTGTGGGATAAGCGTGTGATATGCGACACGAAAGTGTCTGAGAAAATATCTGCCGTTACGACCGCTAATGCCACCTAAAGCGATAAAGTGCGCGCTATAGATAACAAGGGCTTTAAAATAAGCAGGCTGTAGAGCAGGGTGTTCAATCACGACATCACTTAGTAAACGTAATGGCTGTGCACTGAGGTAATGATTGGCCTCAATGATAAACTCGACAGCCGCGTCGTCATTATTGCCATTAAAATATAACTGCGCGAGGCGCTCGATATAAACATTGTTTAACCAATACAGTGGCGGTAAGTCAAGGTTAGTGACGGTGAGGTTTGCGACTGATCCTGGTGATTGTCCTGTCAGAATGTATTTTTTGACATCATCAGTTAATGTTTCACCACATATGGCTTTTAGCAGATGAGTTATAGCGTCTTCGTCGGCGGCTAGCTTAAGTTGTTGGAGCAGTGGGTCATCGGCGGCTAATTGGGCTAGCAAGGCATAAACTCGCTCAGGACGGTAGCTTTGTTGTGGTTGATAACAATTGAAGAGATACACCGCGCCAAAGCGCTCAACTAAACTCGCGAGTAAGCTGAGGTGAGTATTGCTGTTAAATTTTTGGTTGTCGCTATATTTATCGGTCCGTAAACAGCAGGTGTAATGATCGCCGAGATAACTCAGGACAAAACTGATTAATGGCACTTTCATTTGCGGGTGTTTTTCGATTGCGCTGTCTAACACCCCGAGTACGTGGTCGCTGTTGTTAAAGGAGCATTTATAAAGGCAGCCGGCAGAAAAAATATTTTTACACCAAAATGACGGATCAAGCAGACGAAGAATCTCACTAAAGTTGGCAAGGTATTTCGATGCTGGCAACTTAGCCGCGGTATCAGGCTGAAAAACCACGCTCACTAACTGCGAAAAATCCTTATCGCAATGCAATAAAGTTAATTGCGCTGGTGGGGTGTCATCAATTGTTGCGGTAACCAATCCATTGGCAATCGCTGCAATGTCTTGTTGCCAGTCACCTTGACCTACCAATAACTGAACAAAACGTTGTACTTCACTTTCGGCAAGCTTGGTGCGATATTGTTCGCCCATTTTTTTACGGCGACGCACTTCTTCGCCGCGATGATAATCTCGTAAGTTGAACTGGCAATATTCTAACAATAAGTCATCAAAGCTGGCACTGTCACCTTGCTGGTAGGCTTGTTGTATTTGCGGTAACAAAGTGCACTTAAGGTGTAAATTATGTCGATAGAGAGAATGACCATTCTCTAGGTGTTGTTCACTTTGACTAAATTGTGCAAGATCAGCATCGCTAAAGCCTATTTCTTTTAAACGCTCAATGCCATAAATATCGTTATATTGCCCTTCGTCAGCAAAAATCATGCTCATTAGTTCGTGCTTAGGTGTTACCTGCTGATAAAAGTCAGGCAGATATTTCAATAACGGGGCTAATAGGATACAGGTGGCATATTTATCTTCTTTTTGCGATTTGAACAGCGCCAGTAAATAACGGCCAATGGTTTCGTCGCTATCAACTAATTGCGGCAATTGCGTATTAAAAAAGATGTAAACAAAATGAGTAGGCAGGCAGCTTTGACCAACAAAGGGTTTTTCCTTATCAGTGGCATAAACATAATCAAAAATTATTTGTTGAGCCTGAGGATCTATGTACGTTGTAACATAGTTATTGTCTTTTAATTCGCCGATGACGTCCTTGATGTCCATTGGTGCTCCTTGAGTTGAACTGTGCTTATAAAAATTACTTAATAAAAGTTAGCATAATTATGGCAAAAGGAAGATTAATTTTTTGATAGTAGCAATGGTTGGCTCAGTTGTGGTGCGGGCAGGGTAAAGGGTAAAGGTTGAATATTACAAGTATTGATATGGTGAGAACTGGGTAGTTGGGGTAACAACAGCGTGTTGAACCCCTAGCCTTAACCTTGGTATTACTTTATTTTTTGTCTTAGCTTCGCCATTAAGTAATCAATTATTTGTTCACCGTCGGCATCATTGATCAAGGTCAGGATGTAACTAAATACTTCATCAAAAAGGGTGCGAACCGTGGCATTTTCACGGGATAAAAAGGTATTTATTTCTCGCTGCCAATAGCTAACATCACTTAGAAATAACGCGCCAGTGAGTGTTTTTAATTGATAGGGCAATGAAAATGAGGGGACCTCTATAGCGAATGGTGTTGCAACATTAATTAATTTTTCAATGGTTAAGTGCTGTGCAACAGGTTTTTCAAGAATGTTGTCTGCCCCAGCTAAAATGCAAAAGTCGAGTAGCGAGTTAACCGAACTTGCGGTATAGGCGTAGATAATGGCATTTTTGTTGCGACCAAATAATCGGCATCGGGTAATAAAGTCATAACCTAGTTCACCATCGAATAATTTTAGGTCGACCAAGATCAGGCTAAAAGTATCCGTTTTGGTTGCAAGTAATGCGTCATGAATATTGTCGGCAACCAAAATGGTATAATCGGTACCGGCCATTTGCCTAATGGGCAAGGTATTGCTTGGCGTATCGTCTAGTAATAAAATATTGCCACGATAATGATGTTGGCAATCAATATTACCGATTAATTGTTTGATGATGGCCGGCGTTAGACGATTGATGCTCGGACAGTTTTTGTCTAGCAAACGGCGATAGGTAGTCGGATTAGACAGTTCAATTAATTTGGTGCTTTGTTCAGTGCTTTGATGGCTCAGAGCAGTATTTAATTCACTGCGAAAGTCACTGAATGTTTCATGACAAACAATTAAATCATATTGAGGCTGTTCTAAGCTAAGGTGCTCTAAAAAGCTGTACTCATCAACAAAAGAATCAATAAACACATTATCGCCACATGCCTGAGATAGCGCTAGGCGGACCGGACTTTTGTTACCGATAAATGCGATGCAAGGGCCTTTGGTAGCTGGCAGCTGTTCTGCATACTGCTTAATATCACATTTCATCCTAACTTCAAAAATTGATCCTTGGGGGATCGCATCATAAACTTTTATCGTCGCATCCAACGAATTACATATATTGCAAATAATATGTAAGCCTAGTCCAATACCTTGGTATTCATTATCGTCATTAAGGCCGCCACGTTCGAACGCTTGAAATATTTTCTGCTTGGTATCATGAGGAATGCCTTTGCCGTAATCACGTACCGTCAAGAACAAGTTATCGACTCGGGTGGGATCAAGCGAAATATCTAAATGAACAAACTTTCCGCCATACTTCATCGCGTTGGTCAGCAAATTGATACAAATCTGCTTGATCCGCAAAGCATCGATTAAGCATTCAACACGGGTGATGCTATGGGTCAAGACAATGTCTCGGGTATTGGAGTTGTGAGACGCAGCAATATCAATGGCTTCTTCGACTATTTTATTGAGATCGCACCACGTTTTGTTGACACTAAATTCGCCATTATCGGTTTTAGCTAACTCGATAAAATCATCTAAAAAAGAACTTAACAGTAGCTGATTTTGCTTAATACTTTGACCAAATTTTTTTAATTTATCTGGGTCGGCAACCTTGTTTATTATCGCATATAGCGAGGTCAGTGGTGTTTTAATCTCGTGACACAGATCGGCGACAAACAAACTTTTACCAATGCGCTGTTGTTTGACAATTTGGCTTAACGCATCTTTATCGCTGTTTAGCTGCGAAATGTTATCAGTTAAGGCGCTTAGCTCTTGTTGCTGCAAGTTGTACTGGGAGTTTAAATCATTTTTGCTTTGGGTTAAGGCGTTGAACGACTGGCTTTGTTGATCACATTGTTGGGTAAGCTTAAGCAGTTCGCGGTTGTAGCCATTGGTTAGGGATCTGCGGCTAAATAAGAATAAAATGATGTAAATGATTAATAGTGCAAAGGCCCATAAAGAGGTCACGTTGACTAATTCAACAACTTTAAAGTTGACAATGACGTTTAAATTTTCTTTTTTAACGTCGCCCAAAGCCCACATATCTTGTGCCTGTTGGATAACGACAGGGAAAGAGGTGGTTGACTGATTGTCAGAGTGCTGAGGATCAACGGCTAGTGGTTTGTTGAACATTAATACCATATCAAAGCTGTCTGTCACCTGCCATAATTCGATGGTTTGGGTGCTGTGTAACTCGAGGGCATCTCGCAGCGAGCCAAGATCTTGATAAGTTGCCGCTGACAGAGTTTGCAAGACAATTTTTTTATTGATGGTTAACAACGATTCTTGATGTTGACGCCATTTTTCATTAGCAGCAACAATAACAGCGAGACCAATTAAAAATATACCAAACAAAACACTATAATATTTAAAATTTTTCAACATCACCTCAAAAGTAGTGCAAAAGACCGCAAAAATATCTAATTGACTTTTATAGCTTCTAATCTAAAATGCAATTTTTATCATAAAGTCGTTACAATGTATTTAATTTCTTTAGCCTATGTCACTTTTTTTTTTTTGATTGAGCTAAAGACTTCATTTATTAGGCTTAATGTTGCGTTTTTAGTTATTTTAACACTTTGGGTAGTTATTGGTGGCATTAGCTGGCAAATAGCGTTGGCTTTTTGGCTGGTATGCGGCGGCTATTATGCGATAACCACATTAAATTTGCCCAAACAGCTAATTTGGTTAGCTGGTTGTACAATTTTTCTCATTGCAGCGGCCTTATTGTTACATACTGTACCGGGCTTTTACAATGTCTTGGTGATTGACAATATAAGCCTTGGCAGTACTAGCTCTGTCCCTTATTCGATGTATATTAATTATGATAAAGCCTTAGCTGGTTTGTTGGTCTTGCTGTGTTTATGCCAGCGCGATCAAGTAATTGGCAAGGTGTCTGGTGCTGCTATTGCTTGGGTAGTCGGCGGTGCTGTAGCCGTTGTGACTTTGGCAATTTTTAGCTTGGGTTTACGACTTGACCCGAAATGGCTGGGGCAAGCCTCGTTGCTCTTTATTTTGGTAAAGTCATTTTCGACCGCCTTTGTTGAAGAAATTATCTTTAGAGGGGTAATTCAGGCAAAATTAGCGCGCTGGGTATCACCAAGAATTGCGTGGATATTGGCGTCGATATTTTTTGCTATTGTGCATGTGGGTGCAGGTGGCAGTTATATGTTGACGGCCTTTGTTGCGGGGCTAGTTTATGGCCATATTTTTAATAAATATCAAAGTATTCTATTAGCGAGTTTGTGCCATTGTTTGGTGAATATTATTCACTTTAGTTTTTTAACTTACCCAATGTAGAGAATAAATGAATAAATTGATCGCCGCTGTATTGGCTGTACTAGTAACTCCTAACGTCATCGCGCAAGATTTATGGCAGCAATTAGACGACACTGAGACTGATTCAGGCTTCAAGTTTGAAAAAAGTATGCTTGAGACACCGATCCCGATGTCGGTTATTACGGCTGAGGATATTGCTGCTTTTGGCATCGAGTCGATAGCCGACGCTATTGCATTATTTCCTGGGGTATCGATGGCTCGCAATGAATATTTCGATATTTCATTGGGTTATCATGAGCTATCGCCTGTATCGCCACGACGGATGTTGGTGATGATTGATGACACCACTATTTTGCAATCAGGTTTACAGAATGTTTCTTGGTGGAATTTACCGATATCTATTGACGATGTTGAGCGAATTGAGCTAACCAGAGCGCCTGATGCGACCAATTATGGCTCTAATTCGTTTAATGGCACCATTCATATCAAAACCAAACGCAAAACCCAGCGTCGTATTAGCTCGGCAAAATATTATGCCGACGGTTTTACTCAACGCTTGACTGCACGCTACCAAGACCGGTTTGGTGATTCATTAGTGGCAGCGACCGTCAGCAAGGTTAAGTCTGATGGCTTTAGTGGTGTTACTGATGACAGTGAAAATGATGCGGTTTCGTTATCTTATGATTATGCAAAGAACAACCTTGCACTGGGCGCAACCTTTAAACGGTCGCAGGGCACTAAGCAGAAAGGTTCTGGGCAATTATTAGTAACAACAGGCCCGATG
>Ga0105359_10001622_pt1 | contig 18931 bp, 20 predicted proteins | sample GOMGulsemesocosm_6_FD_83659 | JGI IMG/M metagenome (GOLD analysis project Ga0105359, IMG submission 83659) | Methane-oxidizing microbial communities from mesocosms in the Gulf of Mexico - GOM8C Gulf of Mexico | ecosystem: Environmental > Aquatic > Marine > Cold seeps | place: Gulf of Mexico...
AAATAAATTAAGTTTTTCCATTCCGAAAATTACAGCTAAATACCTCGGTCACTGGAATTCAAGTACAAAACAATGGCTCGGCACATTTACCCAAGGACAAGAGTTTGACTTAAACTTTTCTCGAGGTAAGCCTCAGGACAAACCTGTATACGCAGAGTTAGATGGTCAATGGCAAAGTGACATTATGGGACACCCTTTAATCGTGCGAATTTCATCAGGCAAAACAGGTACGGTTGCTCAGTTGGATTCACCTGACGACGGTGTGAGAGGTTTGCCTATCTCTGCGATTTCTTTAAACGAACGTAAAGTTTCATTTAAAATCAGCAAGGCTAAAGTGAAATTCAATGGAATACTCGATGAGTCAAACGGGCATATTTCTGGTAAATGGGTGCAAAAAGGTCAACCTCGTCGCCAACTTACATTTACAAAAATAGTAAAAAAAAAATAAATAGACCTCAACACCCTGTAGGTAAACAGCCTTACTTATCTGAACCTGTTGCATTTAAAAACGAGCAAGTTGAGGGGGTTAATCTTGCAGGTACATTGTCATTACCTGAGGGTACTGGCCCTTTTCCTGCGGCTATATTAATTTCAGGCTCAGGCCCTTCAGATAGAGATGAATCTTTTATGGGCCATAAACCTTTCGCTGTGATAGCCGATTATTTGACCCGCCATGGAATTGCAGTTTTACGCTATGACGATCGAGGTGTTGCAAAATCTTCAGGTGATCATCACTTAGCAACATCTCTTGATTTTTCTAGCGATGCAAATGCCGCCTTTACCTATTTGTCTAATCACAAAAACATTGATGCTAACGCGATAGGAATGATTGGACACAGCGAAGGTGGGTTAATTGCACCTTTAGCTTTTGATACGAATAAGGAATTAGCATTTATTGTTTTATTGGCGGGACCCGGAGTCAAAACTATAGAGCTCATATTGGCACAACAAAAATCTATCGCTACCTTGCAAGGTATACCAGAAAATAAGCTTAAACAAGTTCAAAAAATTTCCCGCTTAATTATGGAGAAAGTAGGTACATCAACAACGAAAGAGTCTGCCATTGCATCTGTTTCAAACGTTCTTTCTCCTAAAAATTTAGCAATACTTGGTACAGAAGAAAGTCAGAAGAATGACATAATAAGAAGCTATACAAAACCTTGGTATAGGTATTTCATGACCTATGACCCCGCAGACTATTTCACTGATAAAACCTTACCTATTCTAGCGCTAAATGGCGAATTAGATGTACAAGTAACAGCCAAAGAAAATTTGACGGGTTTAAGGGAAATTTTGAAGGGTCATAATGATGCAACAATAAAACTGCTACCGGGGCTAAATCATATGTTTCAACAAGCAGGAACAGGCAGTATTAATGAATATAGACAAATTGAACAAACTATTTCACCAGAAGTATTATCTCTTGTTTCTACTTGGATAAATGCACGTTTTTGATGAATTACACCAGAGCTGGATAAACCTAGTGATAGCGCGAAACATATCTTGTTTAATCCTAAGTATTTTATCTAGCTAAATAACGTTGCAGGGCTCGGGAGAAATATAAATGAAAATTGAATAATTGAGATGTGACAACTCAGACGAAATTGTCGAGATAAATAATGAAAAAAAGCAACGGACATGAATATATTTACTCTTTGCTTGCCTCAGTCCCACGACTTTATGTATTCGATGAAGACGTATACTAGGTAATGGCACACTTAATTTAACATATTAAATTTAAAGGATTAAAATGAATAAAATTCTAACTGCTGTCTATTTTTCAGCAGCTTCACTTCTTACATTCTCAATATCAGCAGCAGAGTCAAATCAAGCAATTAAATTGTGGAATGTTGGTATAGGCTCTTATGCCACTACGGTTAATGTTGATAGTAATAATCGGGATAAAGAAATTGAGTTCGATGGCTTAAATTTTTCAACTGGTTATGCTTTTTCTGACAAAATGGCAATCAGGGCAACTTATTTCTCTCTAGAACATACTGACGATTCCGAGTTAAAGTCTAGTGGAATAGATCTCACCGTATATTATGGTACTGGTCTCGCCTCATATGGTTTTAAAACTTATATTGGTGGCGGAATTTTCAATGACACTTGGTCAGGTCAAGGCGAAGATAAATCGTTTTCTGGTATTCTACTAAGTGGCGGCATTGGTTACAGCTGGGATGCTGTATCTCTTGAACTTATGGCTGGGATCAAAGCTGCCGATGATTATACCGACTTTATAGAATATGCTGGTGGAAAAGGGGACGTCGTGGCTATCTCAAGCTCATTACTGCTTAGTGTTCGATTTTAAGGGCACTGCAAGTTTAATTAGAGTCTTTGCATTTTCAAAGGCTCTTATTCAATTATTAATAACTAGTAGAACTTTACAAAGTAATCCAATGTATCGAGCCCTGCTACTTTATCTATTGGGCTCTATTCGTTGCTCAAAATTCAAACAGCTAACAATATATTTATAACCCCGTTGATTTATAAACTTAATTATGTCGAGTAATTTTACAGTGCTACCTTGTTTAAGTTTATGTGAATCTTCATCATACTGAATTCGTTTACAAATACTACTTTGGTGCGTTTTATGCTTTTAAAATGCTGAATAGAATCTTTTCAGAAAACAACCCAAAGGAAGATATTTATGAACAAGTATTTACTAGGATTGACCGCTATTTTATTATTGTTTCCATGCTTAGCATTTGCTGAGCCACCGACTCAAGTACCTGAACCTAGTTCACTCGCAATATTTGGTTTAGCTATTGCTGGTTTAATTATCAATAAAATTCGAAAACGATAATTATAAAATATTTATGTAGAATACCTAAAATCTGCATATTCAGTTGTTTCGCAGATTTTATGACTTTCTTTAAATACATGAATACTATTAGGAGTAGTTAGAGCCGGGGTAAGGCTTGGAGTAAGTAAATAATGTCCAAATTAAGGCTGTATTATTTTTACAATAACCAGCACAATAAACAATGCCTGTTAACCATCATTCTATTGTAAGCGTAGACCGAAGTAGCAGGCTAAGATATTGATACTCAATAAATTCCCACTTTTCTATTTTGTGCTTAATTAGCAGGTCTGTTAATTGATATAAACGTCTATTTTGATACTCTGTCATGGTTACATTCCTTGTAAAAGAAGAATTAAAAGCATAGTACAGGGCGTGATAAATTCAAATAATAAAATGAACATTCAAATTGCACTAACTCAAGTTTGCATTAAAAGTTATCCTAATAAAGGTTTAATAGTGTCTAGGCTTTGGAAAAGTAAATCGGCTTGTATTTTTTTGGGGTAGTGAATTCAGAGTGTTATTATGTAATATCTGGTAAATTCCTTGTGTTCGAATTGTAAGAGGTTTCCATAACCAAATTTCTTTATAGAACTCAGTCATATCTTTCAACTCTTGCTTTGCCTTTTGGTTCACAACAGCAACACCATATGCTTTATGAATTTTTTCTTGAATAGGGGTACTGAGCATGAAATCAGCTAAGATATATGCAGCCTTGAGTTTGCCTGGTGAATCTTTTAATGTTGGCACAAACGAGATGGTGTCTAACCAAACAGTTGATCGCACATTATGCGCTATCTTCCAGTTTAGCCCTTTCTTTTTTGCTGTAGCAACTCCAAACCAGTATGTTGTTCCATAAAGCAATTCATCTTTTGTGAAATCAGCCTCCCCTTCCCAAAAGCGATCTTGAGTGCAAACATTATTATATAAATGTTCTAGGTTATTCTGAATTTTAGTGTCTTTAAACCCTAACGACATAATCATGTTGTCCATGTCATAAATGCTTTCTGCGTCATATCCTGCTTTCAATATTGCGACATAAAAGTTTGCAGCAAACTGTGATTTAGTGATGGTGATTTTACATTTGTTGGCTGGGTCAAATAACACATCGAATGATGTTGGTTCTGGCACTTTGTCGGCATTGTAGGCTAACCCGTATGAGCCACCCAATAAAGGAATTGCATAACTATTCCCCTTATATTCTTTGTATTTCAAACCTTTTAATATAGGAAAAACATTTTTATAATTAGGGATCCTAGAAAAATCTATCGGTAATAACGAGAGAAGTAATTGATTATTTCTTTGAGAAAAGTAACTATGAGTCGGTGTAATTACATCGCAAAGCTTCCCCCTGGTTAGTTCAAAAATCTGCTCTGAAGAAGACAAGTATTCAGGATATAGTTCTAAATCAACATTCACCCCTCTTTCTTTTGCATACGCATGAAATTCATTCTCCCAAGGCATTATATAGCCTTCCCACTCACAAATCGTCAGCGTTATTGTTTCTGCATAAACGGTAAAACTAAGGATTACAACAAAAAATAATAATATCAATTTTTGAAAAAAAATCATTTCACACCTGTAATTATTAAAAAATTTTCTATCAAATTACGATACTTAGACACTAGAACTGTTGACACATATTACTTTTAAGCATTTTAATGCTTAGCATTAGTTGGTGTTAGGGAAGGTAAAAAATTGAAAACTACCAGATCGAATACAACCACTACACGTAAATCATAACAAAAGTATAAGCTCAGGTAGTGAAACTCCCAAACAAAGGCGTTATCTATACAGATTTTATAACCTTTAATAGATTGCGTATCCGTAAACTTACTAAAATACTTAGATGTACTCCTATAGCAAACGGCCCAAGCGAATGAATACCTTGTAATTAACGATATCTGTGTATGTGTTGAATATTTCAGTTTCTCATCATTCTCTTGTTTTCGTACATTAACGAGTCAGTTTCAGATAACATTTGATCTATATTAAAGTCTGCTGACGATTTGAATACTTTATAACCAATACTAAAAGAAGGGCTTTTAACTCTACTGTCATCTACTGTTAGAGATTCCAGTGTGTTTTGTATTCTGGTAGCAAAAACATTATCTGCAAAATCTGATTGATGAATACCCAAGAAACAAAATTCATCTCCACCTAACCTCGCGATGATGTCTTCATTTCGTATCGAATCTGAAAGAGCATTTGCAAAAGATTGTATTAGAAAGTCACCGGCCTTATGACCATGTGTGTCGTTAACTATTTTCAAATTATTTAAGTCAAAGTACATTAAAGATAAACACTGCTTATTGCGTATTGCGTGACTAATTGATCCATTTGCAGCTTTCATAAAACCTCTTCTATTAAATAGACCTGTTAAATCGTCAGTGGAACTTTGTCGTTTTAGCTTTTTAATCAAAATCATATTCTTCAAGTCAGCATCAATTACCTCTTTTAATTGCCACATTAACTCAACAAACTCTTCTGAGTAGTTTGTTTCTTTTTTATCTAATACACATAAGGTGCCAAACATTGCACCGTCTGGCCATTGAAGTGGGACACCCAAGTATGAGATGAATTCTTCTTGTACATATGCGGGGTTATTATCCCAAACACCTTCTTTGCTCGCATTTTTGACATATAATTTATCCTTAGACTCCATCACCCTTTTGCAATAAATATCTTCTTCTTGATTAAACGTAGAGCCCGCAGAAATATTATTTTTCTTTCCTGTACTAGCTACAAGCGCCTCCAAGCCTTTATTATTAGCCTGCATGATCCATGCAACAGGGGCATCAAAAAGTTTAGTTATTAAATTTATAGTTTTCTGCCATTTTTCCAATGAAAGTGAATCTGGCACATTGTCAAAATATGACTCTTGCTCATAAGGAGAATGAAGCATGTTTGACTCTATTGTTATAAAGATAATGTAAGGTTAATTATAGGATATAATCATTGGGTAAGACTTATTATTAAATAGTGGTTGATGTTATAACTGGGAGTATATACTTTTGCTCAAACATCTCATGGGCTTAGGTAAAACATATGAACAATCATTGAACTGTGCTATTTTATAATGATAGCTGTATTTAATAAAAAAACTTGGAAAATGACATTATGGCAAGGACTTTTAACTGTTCAATAGTTTCAGTTTTAATGATAATTATCCCCTTTGCTAGCCAAGCAAAGGTTACAAATATTCAGATAATTGATGTCGACAAAGTACCTCTCTCAAATATAGTGGTTTATGTAGAGCCTGAAACTAAATCCGCCGTAACTAAAGGCATTTTACCAAATAGTTCTGACGCCACGATGGATCAGGTAAATCGACAGTTTGATCCTCATATACTCGTCGTTAATAAGCATACTAAAATTAATTTCCCAAATTCAGATAAAATAAAACATCATGTTTATTCTTTTTCACCGGCAAAAACTTTTGAAATAAAATTATACAGCGATGAACAATCTACTCCTCTTTTATTTAATGATGTTGGAGAGGTGACGTTGGGCTGTAATATACATGACTGGATGTTAGGTTATGTTTATGTTGTTGACACACCTTGGTTCGGTAAAACAGACTTAGAGGGCAATATAAAATTTGATCTCCCTGATGGTAAATATACGGTAAAAATATGGCATCCTTTATTGCAAGGTATCGACCAGTCTTTTACTCAGAAAGTTGATATTTCTAGTGATGTTAAGTTAACGGTTAATTTAAAAGAAGCAATGAAGCCTAAATATGAAGCATACGAAGATGATGATGAACTAGATGACTATTAACTTCAAATCATTACAAAATCGTATATTAATTCGATTCATATTATTATTAATGATCACCATAGCGATTATTTTATTTGTTACTTTAGAGCAAACCTATCGCCATTCAGAAAGCCAAATAAACAAACAATTCACCACGGCCCAGGCGGTATTCGATGATAAGTTAACTAATCACAGTAGAACCTTATATCGCGGCATATCGGCGATTAGTAAAGATTTCACTTTAAAAAAACTAGTTAATAACGCAAAGAATGATCCCCGTTCATTATTAAGCGCAATGAACAATCAGCAACGCCGTTTAAAAACCGATTTTTCTGCGCTGTTATCGAGCGACGCTAAAACCATAGCAAGTAACATATCTTCTTTGTCAAAGGTTTGGCCTGTCGAAAAAATCAGTCAAGCAGGAATAAATGTTTTAGTTTTAAACGATATTCCTTACTTAGTTCGAGCAGTCCCCATTAGGTTAATAGAGTCTTCCTCGAAAATTGAAGCATGGTTAGTCATGGGAATACAAATCAAAAAACTGATTAACGACCCCTTGAAAAAGATTCTAGGGTTTGATGTTACTTTAGTACTTAATAACAACGTTGAAGTATCCACTTATCCGCCATTAGCCAACCAAAATAATAAGTTAGAATCTCAAGCTTTTATTAACGCAATACCGAGCAAAGACAGAGAAAACATTAATTTCCAAGGAGAGTCTTTAGCGCTGTATCAGTTTGTAATAAATGACAATGAGAGCGAAAAACTTACGACTATTTTTACGCTCGATAAAGATCTCGCATTCATCAATTTCACCAATTTAGCCTCTCAACTCATTATCGCTATTTGCGTTATTATTTTGCTCACCGTTTTTTTATCATTTAGATTTTCAATATCTATTGTCAGACCTTTAAAAAATTTAGTCGATATTGCTCATAAAATTCAGTATGGAAATTACGCTGAGATTACCCACGACGCAAGAGTAACAGAGGTTAACAAACTATCTTTTGCGCTTTCCAATATGCAAAATGCCATTCAACAGCGTGAAAAAGCTAATCATCAACTGGCTTTTTATAGTGCTTTAACCGAACTTCCTAATCGAAATCACTTTATTAGAACCATGAATGAACTCATTGAAGATGCGACTCAACAATTTGCTGTCATTCTAATGGACATTGACCGTTTTAAAGAAATTAACGATACCTTAGGTCATGAATATGGCGACCAAGTGTTGCAAGCTATAGCAAAAAGGCTTGATGAAAATTTAGTACAAGGTGCATATATTGCTTACTTAGAGGGTGATGAATTTGCGATGTTATTACCTTGCCAAGCATCAGTTAAAACTGAGCTTTTAGTCGCTCCAGCAATAAAAGTATTTGACCAATTTTTTGAAATTAACAGCATACAATTAGATGTTTCAGCAAGTATGGGGATCGCAATGTACCCAAAAGATTCTATTAAGGCTGATGGTTTAATGCAATTTGCTGATATCGCCTTATATATCTGTAAAGATAAACATAGTAGCTACGAATCATATAATGAGGAATTTAATACTCACTCGCTATTACGCTTAAATTTAATGTCAGAATTGCGCGGCTCTCTCGAAAACGGTAACTTACAATTGTATTATCAACCTCAAATAGAGATTGCCACTAATAAAGTTAAAAGCATTGAGTGTTTAGTGCGTTGGCAGCACCCAGAGCATGGCTTTATTTTCCCCGATGATTTCATTCCACTAGCAGAGCAAACAGGTAATATTCGCTACTTAACCAAATGGGCGATAGAAGAAGCTTTAAAGCAACACAACAAATTAAAAGTGAATGGCTTTCACATTCATATGGCCGTTAATATTTCTGCCATTGATCTAACCGATTCGAATCTTGTTGAGTTTGTTGAAATTGCTCTTAAAAAGCATAATGTCGTGCCAAACATGTTGATGTTAGAGGTAACAGAAAGTGCCATCATGTCTGATCCACAAAAAGCTATTGCCATTTTGGCTGAACTCAAAAATATGGGGATTCAGCTTTCCATTGATGACTTTGGTACGGGTTATTCTTCAATGGAACAGTTAAAACGGACACCAGTGAATGAATTAAAAATTGATAAATCTTTTGTCCTTGAACTAATATCCAGTGATGAAGATGCAATTATTGTTAAATCGATCACTGATTTAGCCCATAATTTAGGACTAAGTGTTGTAGCTGAAGGGGTTGAAAATAAAGAAAGCCTTGAGATGTTACATAAAATTGGTGTAGAAACGGCACAAGGTTATTTCATCAGTAAAGCAATTCATGACGATGATTTTTTACCTTGGTTACTCAATTATGAGAATGAAAATGAAAATGAAAATGAAAATTCTGAGCAAACGATATAAAAATCTATTCGTCATTCTATTTTTATTGAAAAGTTCATTTATTGCTGCTGAAATGAAAGTAAAAAGCTTAGTTGAAGCTGGTTTTGTTAAAGCTGACTATAACCAACCTTGGTTAAATAATTGGATGGACGGAGGCGTTGGCATCTTACGCTTTAACGACGACGATGAATTTATGCTAACCCAGGCAGCAATTGAAATGAGCGGCGACTTAATGTCTAATTTTAGTTTTGATATTGTCGGCAACTATAACCCTGATGGCGAAAAAAAATTCGGTTTAACCGAAGCATATCTTACATATTCTCCATTGAATAAAGGCTTAAAACACCAAGCCAAGCTTGGATTGTTTTACCCTCAAATGTCACTAGAAAATACAGCAACCGGTTGGACAAGCCCCTACACCTATAGTTTTTCAGCAATAAACTCTTGGATTGCAGAAGAGCAAAGAATGCTTGGTGCGCAATGGTCAATAACACGTAGCGGAAGAAAAAATAATAGTCCACACAGTTTTACTGCATTGGCTTCTATATATAAAGGCAACGATGGATTGGGTAGTTTATTAGTTTGGCGTGGCTGGGCGCAGCATAATAAACAAAGCCTTTATAATGAAAAAGTGTCTTTTGCCAATTATTTTAGCCTGCAAGAATCCCCCATAAATACGCCAAATAATGTTGAACCTTTCATTGAAACAGATAGTGATTGGGGATATTACTTAGGTGCTCATTGGCGTTATTTAAAACAAACGGATGTGCGAATTTATTATTACGATAATAAAGGTGATCCACTAGCCATAGAAAAAAATCGCCAATATGCATGGAAAACTCGCTACTACTCTGTATCAATGCAACATAGATTCTCAAAACAATTTAGGGTTTTGGCGCAGTGGTTAGCTGGTGATACCGGAATGGGTACTCAAAAAGATGGTGTATATACCGATATTTCATCATGGTATGTGATGTTTAGTTATAAATTTGGTGACCATAGGTTTTCACTACGACACGACCAATTTAAAGTAAAAGAAACTGATCTTAATAGACATGATCCTAATAACAGTAACGGTGACAGTTTTACCTTAGCATGGCGTTACGATTTCGATAAAAATTGGAATATAGGGGCTGAATTTATTAACTCTACTTCTTATAATGAAAATAGAACCTTATGGAACAATTGGGCTGCACAACATACCCAGAAACAATACATGGCGATTGTCCAATATAAATTTTAATTGATAACGATACCCTACTCCTTACTGTTATCAATTAAAACGAAAATACGACATACAGATAGCATCATCTAAAGTGGTCAACACTATTGTATTCTTTTGTCTAATTTTCCATTGTTCTATTCGACTCGACGAATTTATATTTTATTTGTTTTTTAACCAAGCCCTTGCTCGACCCACTGTTTAGGAGATAGACCTAATTTTTTTCTAAAAACTCTAGCCAACGCCGAGCCATTTTCATACCCAACCGCGTTGGCAACTAATGCTACAGGCTTATTTTTTCGTAATAACCCTTTTGCGACAACAATACGCCAATCAATCACGTAATCTCCAGGACTTTGCCCCACTGTACGTTTAAAAATATCAGCAAACTTGGATCGTGACATTAACGCAAGCTCAGCCATATCTTCTAATCCCCATTGCTGTTCAGGTTTTTCATGAATAGCGAGCAAAACGCTAGAAACTTGGGGATGAGCTAACCCAGCGAGCAAGCCATGTTGCATAATATTATTATTGAGTACATGACGCAGTACATGAATGAGAAATATATTAGTTAACGAATTAATCATCGGTAATCGTCCACATCGCTCTTGAAAAGCCTCATCAAATAACCAATTCGCTGTTTGTTTAAGTTTCTCACAATCGCTGAGTTTAAAAGACAATCGCGCTGGCAATGCATTAGCAATAGGATTCGACGTACTTTCGTTATAAATAATATTAGAACAAACCAATTCTGGCGGGTTATCTTCACTGCCAATCATTCGATGCGAATGAGGCGTAGGGAAAAAAAGTACGGTCGGTTCATTGATCAATTCAGATTTACCTCGTTCATCAATGAGCGTTAACTCTCCACTTCTTAATAAGTGTAAATGCCCTTGGTTTGGTTCCTTAGTGAAGTTGCTGATACCACATAAGTTCCCGGTAAAAAAAACTTCTGTGTTCATCGAAAAGCGCTGCAAGATAACTGAGAGTTGATCCATTTTTATTCTCTTTATGACTACTCTGGACGATTGGGTTCAAAGTTAGGACTATGTCATTCCTTTTGGTTAATTGAAAGCCCTATATTATCAACCAAGGAAACATCCTTATGAATGATTAAACTTAGAATATTAAATACCGGAGCAACAAAATGAAACTTTCAACACTTATAAAATCAACCTTGATGACTTCTGCCTTACTAGCAAGCAGCCTAAGCTTTGCGTCTAACATTGAAGTAAATGCCAATGGTAATGACTTAGCAATTAAAGGATACGACACTGTATCTTATTTTACCAAAGGTGCTCCAACAAAAGGATCAGATGAATATACTGCCGCTTATAACGGCGCCATCTATCAGTTTTCATCAGCTTACAATCGTGATTTATTTCAATCAGAGCCTAGCAAATATGCACCACAATATGGTGGATTCTGTGCTATGGGCGTCGCTTTAAATAAGAAGTTAGATACTGACCCAACAGCTTGGCATATCCGTGGTGACAAATTATATCTCAACCTTAATAAAGCTGTTCAAAAGAAATGGTCCACTGATATTCCTGGTTACATTAATATTGCTCAAGAAAGTTGGACAGATATTAAAGGATTAACTGAAGACCAAATTGAAAAGGTTTTCGATTAGCACCGACTTTTCAATGACTAAAATGAGGTTATATTTATGAAACAACTAACATCAGCTGACTCTATTGATGAACTTCTATCACAACATGAATATTCATTAATATATTTTACGGCCTCATGGTGCGGGCCCTGTAAGTCAATGTCCCCCATCGTTGAAGGTGTATCTGCCATGATGAGTGATCGATTTAACACCATTAAAGTTGATATCGATAATTTAGCAAATATCGCAGCAGACTATGGAATTCGCAGTGTACCTACGCTGATGTTGGTGAAAAATGATGAAATTATTGACCGACGTGTTGGCGGGTTACCACCACAACAATTAATGCAATGGTTAGAGCAACTCACATAGTTGTTCAATTTATACAATTTGAGGATTCATTATGAGCAATAAATTAATAATTAGCGCAGCATTAGCCGCAGTAATATCAACTGGCTTGGCTGCACCTGCAGAAGCTGCAGGTAAAAAAGAAAAATGTTATGGCGTAGCACAAGCAGCACAGAATGATTGTTCAAACTTAGCTGGAACCCATTCATGTGCAGGTCAATCAAAGGTTGATAACGATAAGGGCGAATGGAAATTGGTAACAAAAGGCACTTGTTCAACACTTGGTGGGTTATCAAAAGCAGAAGCGAAGAAACTTTATAAAGCTACGAAAGGCGCATAGATAATGAGTATGTCGGTAACAAACAATGATGTAATGGTAGGTGTTGGTTTAAGACACCCACATTTTACCGACATACTCACTTTACCTAAGCAAGTTGACTTTGTTGAGGTTCATTCTGAGAATTTTTTCGGCCAAGGAGGAGCCGCATTATCTGTACTTACTCAAGTAAGAGAAAGATACCCGGTTAGTTTGCACTCAACGTCTATGGGCTTGGGATCAGCACAAAATATTCCGAGACATTATTTGGAACGTTTGAAAAAACTTACTCAAAAAATTGATCCGTTTCTGATGTCTGAACATGCCTGCTTTACCTGGGGACAACAACAGGGGCAACTGATCCACAGCGGTGACTTGTTACCTATTGCCCATACTCACCAATCGTTAAGCATGATGTGTGAACAAGTAGATAAAGTTCAAGAGTTTTTAGGCCGTCAATTGATTATTGAAAATGTTTCTGCCTATGTAAAGTTTGAAAAAAGTTACCTTTGTGAGGCTGATTTTTTGGCGCAGCTTTCTCTGCGAACTGGCGCAAAAATATTATTAGATATTAATAATATTGCTGTTAATAGTTTAAATTTCGAAGGGGGAGATATTCAACAATCTGTCTCAGATTACATCAATGAATTACCTGTCGCGAGTGTGGCCCAAATTCACCTTGCTGGTTGCACTACTTCTTTACCTGGAGAGTTAGTAATTGATGATCATGCAAGGCCCGTATCTGAAGACGTTTGGTTAGGCTATCAACAAGCATTAATGCGCTTTGGTTCCATACCTACGTTGATTGAATGGGATAATGACTTGCCTGAATGGTCAGTACTTGTTGATGAAGCGAAAAAGGCACGTGAGATTGCACAAGCAATATTGGCGAGGAAAACACATGAGTGAGCTAAGTAATAATAATTTAGGAAAAACTGAATCGCATGAAAATTTACAGCAACTATTACTAGAAGTGATTTGGAATGATGAATCTTCAGTTCTAGAACAGTGTGGTTTCGACGCGCAAGGTATTAATATTTATCGACGAAATTTATTAGCTAATGCACAGCGTTCACTGAATATTAGTTTTCCAACAGTTTTTGAATTGCTAGATAGCGATATTAGTTCAAACCTTGTTTATCAATTTTTACGAAGTTCACCACCTAACCATGGCGATTGGGCAAAATGGGGAGAGAGTTTCGCTCACTTTTTAGCAACAACAGAAGTAGGTAATAATTATCCATACCTTTCTGATTGTGCAGCATTAGACTGGCATGTTCATTGTGCATTAAATGGTAGTGATCAAACCCTTTCACAACCGTCTTTGCAAATATTGGGTGACAGTGAACCTGAACATATATTTATTGAATTTAATCAGAACGTTCAATTACTTGAAACAGAGTACCCACTTGCTGATATTTTTCAGGCTCATCACCATAGTGATAAATTTCAGCGAGAAATAGCAATGAGAAATGCGAAAAAATCACTATTGATAGAGCCTGTAGAACAAATCGTAATGGTTTATCGACCTGAATTTCAGCCAAAAGTTACCAAGATAATAGCCAGTGAAGCTGCATTTATGCTTTGTTTATTGTCTGGAAAATCACTAGCACAATCACTTGATAAGGTAAAAAACAACAGCGACTTTTCCTTCGAACAATGGTTGTTAACAGCCATTAAACATAACTTAATTCATTATTTTAAAGAGAAAAAAACATGCAAAGCTTAAATAAATCATTCCATTCCATCAGTTATTTGTATATCAATATTGCCGACAAAATAAGTACACTAGAACCCTTAGCGTTATTAGCTGCACGTTGTTATGTCGCTTGGGCATTCTTCTCTTCTGGGCTAACTAAACTTAGAGACTGGGACAGCACATTGTTGCTATTTGAATATGAATATGAAGTTCCGGTATTACCGTACGAATTAGCGGCTTATTTAGGTACTGCAGCAGAAATTGTTTTGCCTTTACTATTAATTATTGGCTTAGCCAGTCGTTTTTCAGCTTTAGGTCTATTCTTTGTGAATATTGTCGCAGTGATAAGTCTAGAAGAAATAGCTCCTGCCGCTTTTTCAGAACACATTTTATGGGGAATGTTATTAGCACTCGTTGTTATTTTTAATGGTGGACGTTTCGCAGTAGACCGTATAGTTAAACAAAAAGTAATGCCTGCTTAACTATACATAGGTAGAAATGAGAATAGACATACCCTATTGAGGAGCAAATCGATGAGAACAAAAGTAGAGTTTCCAAGCCAAGGAGAAAAACTAGCTGGTTTGTTAGAAACACCAGACCAATCAATACGGGCCTATGTTTTGTTTGCCCATTGTTTTACTTGTGGTAAAGACATCGCGGCAGCTTCTCGAATAAGTCGATATCTTGTGCAACTTGGGTTTGCCGTTTTTCGATTTGACTTCACCGGTTTGGGAAATAGTGACGGCGACTTTGCTAATACCAATTTTTCTTCAAATATCGAAGACTTGTTGTCGGCGGCAAAATTTCTTGAACAACACTATAAAGCTCCTCAATTATTAATAGGTCACAGTTTAGGCGGGGCTGCTGTTTTAGCCATGGCTGCACAACTACCAAAAGTAAAAGCTGTAGTAACGATTGCAGCCCCTTTTGAAGCAAGCCATGTAGTACATAACTTTGATGCACATATAGATACAATTGAAGCTAAGGGATGCGCAAAAGTAAGCTTGGGGATGCGCGAATTTACTATTAATAAGCAGTTTCTAGATGATTTGCGTAATCAAACTACAGATCATATACAACATCTAAATAAAGCTTTACTTGTATTACATTCTCCCATCGATTTAATCGTCGACATTGCTGATGCTGAGAAAATTTACATGGCTGCTAAGCACCCTAAAAGTTTTGTTAGTTTAGATACTGCCGATCATCTGTTGTCAAAATCGATAGACAGTGAATATGTCGCACAAACAATTTCAGGATGGGCAAGTCGTTATATTCCGGAAGCTGAGATATCAAGCCACAAGCTAGCTAAGGGTCATGTTTTAGTCGCTGAACTTGATCATAAATTCCAACAAGAGATCTTCAGTGATCATCATCACTGGTATGCTGACGAACCAACACAAGCAGGCGGGAAAAATTCAGGAGCAGATCCCTATGAGCATTTACTTGCCGCTTTAGGTGCTTGTACCGCGATGACTATTCGCATGTATGCTGATCACAAAAAAATTCCACTCGAACACGTAGAAGTATCTTTATCTCACGAACGTGATTATTTAATGGACGCAGGTAATGCCGCAGAGCATGAGCAAAAAATGGAGTCATTATTACGTAAAGTTCAGTTATTTGGACCATTGAGTGATACAGAAAAAGGCAGACTCATAGAAATAGCTGAGCGCTGCCCTGTGCATCGAACATTACATAATAATCCGCAAGTTTTGACGACATTAATTTAAAAGTAAGATTAACTTCTATAAACTAAAGTCTAAGTTTATAGAAGTTAAGAGAAAAGTACATTGTCAGATTCTATACAAAAAGACATTGCGTTTAATTCACTTAAAGCATCAATTGATTCTTACTCACCACTATCTCCTGAAACTTGGCATGCTTTGCAAAAACTTTGTAAGTGGGTGAAGGTAACTAACAACGAAATCATATATAAATCAGGTGATATCCCAGAAACTTTTGCCTATGTGTATACAGGGATTGTAAGAGCCTATATTTGTGATGAAGAAGGTAATGAATATAACAAACGCTTTTTTAGTGAAGGCTCTTTCCCTGGCGCTATGGTCGCTTTATTATTATCTCAGCCATCGACATTTACCATCGAGGCCTTGGAAGATTCACAAGTCATCCTCATTAATCATAATGGCTATCGAACACTGCTAAATAATTCTCTAGACTTGCAACGTTATCATATTCAATATCTAGAAAAGAACTGGCTCATTAAACAAGAGCAGCGAGAAGTATCCCTAATACAAGAACCAGCAACTCAGCGTTATCAACGATTTTTAGTAGAAAGCCCTAACTTTGAAAAGCGTATTCCCCTTTTTCATATCGCCTCACACTTAGGCATTACCCCTACACAACTTAGTCGTATCCGTAAAAAATTAAACACCACAGGCTAAAACCAACTTAAATCAACCTATGTAAAGGCACGGTCATTAAGTGTTATCTATGATACACAAATGATTTATTTACCTTTGCTGGCATTTATTGCCGGCGTGCTGATAACAGCGCAAACGAGTTTAAATACTCAACTTGGACAACTTCTTAAAAGTCCTATTTTAGCAACAGGGATCGCTTTTTCGTCGAGCCTTGCATTTATCCTTTGCATAGTCGTTTTTTTTGTTAAGCAGTATCCGAGTGCTGCAATGATCAAGTCAGTACCATTGTATTTATGGTTCTCGGGAGGTTTATTGAGTGCTATTGGAGTGGCATTGTTTTATTGGCTTATTCCTCAAATGGGAGCAGGAGCCATGATCTCTTGTGCAATGTCAGGGCAAATTATTTTAGCTCTATTTGCCGGACATTATGGTTGGTTTAACCTGCCAGAAAAGCCCTTAACACTTCAAACGATAGTGGGCTGCATTAGCTTAGTTATCGGGGTTTGGTTAATCAATCGACATTAGTTATCTTTTGATACTAAGTATAAATTTAAAATAAGGAGACATAATTATGAAAACGGCTATTGTCGTTGGTAGTGCCAGAAATAGAGGAAATACAGAGCAATTGAGTCTTGAAGTGGCTTCTCAAATGCCTGCAACGCTTTTTAATCTAAGTGATTATAAAATTTCCCCTTTCGACTATGAATTTAACCATATAGACGATGACTTTTTAATGCTGATGAAAGAGCTGTTAAGTTTTGACCGCATTATCTTAGCTTCACCGGTTTATTGGTATTCGGCAAGTGGCACAATGAAAACATTTCTTGATAGATTTTCAGATCTTCTTAAGGTTAATAAAGACTTAGGCCGGAAACTGAGAGCTAAACCTGCAGCCCTGCTTGCTACAGGGTGCGATCAAGTGTCGGCACCGTGCTTTGAAGAAGCCTTTAAATTGTCTTATGCTTACTTAGGCATGACTTATCAAGGAATGCTTTATTGTTGTGTTGAAGATGATATAGACATTTCTAATTACCAGCATCAAATTGAACAATTTATCGGAGCGCTGCATGCTAAGTAATAGTCAAATAGAACAATATCTTAAGCGGCTTAATCTTCACCTTGAATATCGTAGCTCCTTGCCATCCATGGCATCGCTTATGGCTTTACATCAAGCGCATATGCAGAATGTCCCCTTTGAAAACCTTGATATTCATCTTGGTAATAAAATTATTTTATCTTTACCAAAACTATTTGAAAAAATTGTCGTCAACAAGCGCGGTGGTTTTTGTTATGAACTCAATTACTTGTTTGCCTCTTTACTCAGCACTTATAGTTTTAAGGTGAGTTTACTCTCAGCTCAAGTGTTTGATGGTGACGTTCCAGGTAGAGAGTTTGACCATCTCTTATTGTTAGTAGAGTGTGAAGGCGTTTTTTTTATTGCTGATGTAGGGTTTGGGGATTCTTTTATTAGCCCTATCGAGCTAGGTTCTGAGCCTGTAGAGCAATTGGGATACATGTATAAGGTTACGTTGAAAAATGAAAGATATGTTTTGTTTCGTAAAAAGATGGGTGAACAGTGGCTTCCCCAATACATATTTTCTTTAACGCCTCACAAAATTGAGGCTTTCAATGGGATGTGCGAATTTCAACAGACTTCATCTGAGTCTAGTTTCACTCAAAAATCAGTCTGTTCAATCGCGACTAAATCAGGCCGTTTAACCATTTCCAACGGTAAATTTATTGAAACAACTAATGGCATACGTAGTGAAAAATTAATAGCGAGCGGTAAACATTATCAACAAATATTACAACAGCATTTTTGTATGATGCTACCTAATAATATATCGTTAACCCAATGGGAAAAACTAGGGATAACGACGGTTTAGAGTGTTTTCCCAAATAACACTCTTGTGTAAGTGAAATAGTAATTAGGACCTTAAGGTTAGTGTCACTAACACAATACCATGATCGGTACTTTCGCCATCACGCTCGAAAAGAGGGTTAATTAAATGTCGATCGTAAGTGTCATATGCACTAACTTGATAAAGACTATCGTGATAACTGGCATCAAACTCACATGACAATAAAATATAGTCGAGTACCGAGCTAGCACCGCCAAAATAATGTGTTGGAGTACGTGTTACTTTTTCTTCAAGATAAGTTGCCTGCGTTCCATTTAAGTCATTTGTTAGCGCTACTCGAAACAAATCCCAGGCGTCATTTAAGCAATACTTAGCAAGATAGGCATCACGGTCAATATTGGAAACAAAACGTAAGGTGTTAGTCAGTAAATGACTTAAAACACCGTCAGCTAAAGTGTTATTAAAATCCCCCATTAATACCATAGGATGACCCGTAACCTCACGTCGCTCTATCATATCAATCATTAATAACGTTGCTTCACTGCCACGTTGTATGGTTGATCCCCATCC
>Ga0105359_10001631_pt1 | contig 18811 bp, 6 predicted proteins | sample GOMGulsemesocosm_6_FD_83659 | JGI IMG/M metagenome (GOLD analysis project Ga0105359, IMG submission 83659) | Methane-oxidizing microbial communities from mesocosms in the Gulf of Mexico - GOM8C Gulf of Mexico | ecosystem: Environmental > Aquatic > Marine > Cold seeps | place: Gulf of Mexico...
CAATGTGCTCCCTGCATTGCTCTACTACCGACATCCGTGTCGGCATTGCTTGATTCTTGTTTCCTCGAACGATGTTCGAGGGACTGTGAATCAAGGAAGTAGGACATTGCTATAAACACCTATTTAAAGAAAGCCCCTACAGAAATGTCGGGGCTTTTTCGTTTCTATGATCTGAAAACTTAAGGTAGCCAAACGTCATCCCCGAGTTGTTTTATCGGGGACCTTGTGACGTGAATGCCTTGGTTCATACGTTCAACAAGAGCACTATTCAAAGCGGAGTGGTATTAGTACGCTATACTCCAATCCATGGCTCTTTTGTCAAGGTTGGTGTTTATCTTTTGTCTACGTCTTATCTCTATATATAACTGGCTGTGGGCGTTGATTTTTTTATCGACGTCATCATTTGCTAATAACGCACCAGTTTTTAAAAATACGAATCAATTTGTATCGAATCTAAATCATGAGCAGGGCCTTAGCCAGGCATCTTCAACAGCGATAGCACAAGATGACTTAGGATACATCTGGGTTGGCACGCAAGGAGGATTGAATCGTTATGACGGACACCGTTTCACGACATTCAGGAGCGAGCAAGTTGGATTAGCGGGGAATTTTATCGCGGCGCTTTGCAATGGTGAAAATAATAAACTTTGGATTGGTACACGTACCGGGCTGAGTGTTTATGATTACAAACTTGGCCGTTTCAGATCCTACTTCAAAGAGAGCTTTACAGGCATCCCTTCAGACATGGTACAAAGTCTTTCTTGTGACAAAGATAAAATTTATGTCGGTACTTACGACAATGGCTTATATATTCTCGAATTAGCCAGCGATACTGTTTCTAGCTATTTAGCGCTTGAAAATACTCGAGTTAACGATATTGCGCATCATAGAAAACAGACTTATGTAGCAACAGATTCTGGCGTATTTTTACTTCATCAATCTGGAGGTGGGGTGACGCAATTAACCACCCATCCGGCCAAGTCAGTACTATTTGATAAACATGCGCAACGGCTAATTGTTGGTCAAAATAACGGTTGGGTTAAGGCATATAGCTATCGTAATAAGGTACTGAATCAACATTGGAATATCAAGGTAGGGCACATTAGCAACAGAGCATTGGATCATATTGTAATACACAACAGCCAGTATCTAATCGCTACTAATAATGGAATGTACACCTTAAATGCCGGTGGAAATATAATCGATCAACTCCGCCATAACACTAATGATAAGAATAGTCTAAGAAACAACATTATCACTCGAATACTGGTTGATAGCGAAAACAATATTTGGCTTGGTTCCGAGTCTGAGGGCATTAGCTATTTCAATCAGCGTAGCAAACAGTTCGGACATATCAACAGCAGCACCAACTCACCACTTGAATCCCATGATATCCGGCATATGGCGTTGGACGATAAGCAAAGATTTTGGATAGCCACCAGTATAGGGGTATATGTTTATGAAAATTACAAATTTGTAAAAGCAGAGTCATTGTATTCAGCGCTTATTCCTCTTAAAAATGCCTATGTCACGAACCTATTATTTGACAACGAAACTCTCTGGCTGACAACCGCAGGAGAAGGTATTATTAGTCTGTCGCTGGTTCATAATAGTGTCAGTTCTTACAATAATAATACCCGCGGGATCACGGCTATCTATAATAGCATTGTTAAATATCAGGGCGATATTATTGCCGGCTCACGCGGTAACGGTGTATTTCGTTATGACCGTAAACTTGATCGTTTTGTTACTTTTATTGACCCGCACGTGAGTAAGTTGAAGGTGCCTTATCATTTACTCGTCGTCGATGAGACGCTGTGGATTAGTTCGATGGGCAATGGGTTATTTAGATATAGAGACAATAAGCTTAAGCGATTGTCTGTAAAAAATGGCAGTCCAACTAACATATTTTATGCTCTGAGTAATGACGACCGAGGTCGTGTGTGGGCGGCCACCGAGCGCGGCGTTATTGTCATCGATGATGAACTCAATATTAAAAAAATAATCGATGAAGGGACCGGCCTAGCCGATAACGCAACATGGTCGCTACTTTTTGATCAGTATAATTCAGTATGGGCCGGTACCAGTAGTGGACTTAGCAAAATAGATGTCAACGATCTTAGCGTCAGAAATTATCTGCCTTATGACGGCGTTCAGGGCTTAGAGTACAATGGACTTGCGTTTATGCTAACACCTGACCGAAGAGTGTTTATAGGCGGGTCAAATGGTTTTAACCATTTTAATCCCTTGCAGATTAAAACAAACACGCCGCCACCGCAAATTGTACTCTCCGATATTATGCTACTGGGTAACAGTATTAGTCCGACACGAAATCCAGAGTTGTTAAGTGCCACAGTTGAGTATCTCACCTCCCTTAGTCTTGCTCACGACCAGGACATTTTAACGTTGAAGTACAGTGCACTGGATCATACTAAGCAACGTATTGACTATTTCTTTAGGGTGCAAGGGCTATCCAATGATTGGCTGCAAATGCCGGACTCCTTGCGACAGTTTAATCTGATGAGACTACCACCTAACAAATATACTATAGAGGCTTATGCGAAAAATACCCATGGCCAAAAATCTTCTATTCATCGATTAACAATCGAAATAGACCCGCCATGGTGGTGGAGCCCATTAAGTAAACTCTGCTACTGCGTTTTTACTTTATCGCTGCTATATTTTTTCTATTACTTAAAGCGAAACGCTTACACCAGACTCGAGCAGCTAGTATCACAACGCACGACTCAATTGTCGCAAAAAAATGGCACGTTGCAAGAGACGCTCGAGCAGTTAAAGCGAACTCAATCAAGCCTCATCGAAAGCGAAAAAATGGCTGCGTTAGGCGGGTTAGTTGCTGGGGTCGCCCATGAAATAAATACGCCTTTAAGCGTCGCAAAAACAGGACTGAGTTATAACCGCGACGAGATGATCCAGCTGCAAAGGATGATTGAGGATAATAAACTTACGAAAGATAAATTGATCGTCTCCATCACCAATCAACACCAAGGATACCAATTATCCCTGGACAATCTTGAGCGAGCGATTCACCTCATCACCACCTTTAAGAAGGTCACCGTGGATCAGAGCTGTGAAGAACAACGTGAAATCAATTTAAAACAGTTTTTTAGCGAAATAATCCTCACGTTAAAGCCAATATTAAATAGCCATCGTATTGGGTTATCGCTTACTGGCAGCGATGATATAGAGATAATTACCTATCCAGGTCCACTTTATCAAATCGTTAATAATTTTATTAATAACTCGATAAAGCACGCCTTTGAGGGGCGTGACAATAGAAAAATAGCGATCTCGGTCAAGCAAGATAAGAATCAGGTCATTTGGGTCTATAAGGACAATGGCCTGGGTATTCCTGAGAATATTCTACCGCTCATCTATCAGCCTTTTGTCACGAGCAAGCGGCATGATGGTGGCAGTGGTTTGGGCATGCATATTGTCTATAATCTGGTGACTCAGTTATTTAAAGGCAGTATCAACTGTGAATCAACGCCTGAAGAAGGCTGCGTGTTCTCAATTAAATTTCCTGTAGAGGCGACCAAAAATCACAGTACCTTATAACGAGTTACCATTACGTGGAGCGTAAATCAATGAGTAAACACTTCATTGACTAAGGCGTTTAGCATAGATTGGTGCAATCAACTTCGTTAATAGCTAGCCACATTAAGATAGCGATTTATCATCGCATTATCGAGTCGCTTAACGTTGATCTTGTCAATGATATCGAGAGTTTTAATGACATTTGACATGTCTACTTTGTCATCGAATTTCATTTCTTTATATGACTCGGCATTGACCATTCCATCAGTGTTTGTTTACTTTGTGTTAGAACAGCTTTGAAATCCGGGGACTTTTTTGCTTGTTCAACGTCGTTGAGAATAGTACTCGCGTTATTTAGCGCCTCTTTTAATGCCACGACACTTTTTTCTGTCGACTCTTGGAATCCGTCAACTTTACCCATTCGTTGTTTAAATTGGTCAATAAACTGTTGCAAACTTGCGGTGGACGTTGGCTCATCCGTTTTCGCACCATCTTCGCTGGTCGTGCTGTGGTTTAAGGTATTGTATTCTGATTTTGAAATGAGGCCATATTCATAAACCCTATCTATCAACTTAGCAGTATCGACAGAAGAGAAAGATTTACCGCTAAAAAATTCACCTGAGATAGCGCTAAGCTTTTGAGATCTTGTTGATAAAGAGATGTTGTCACTATTTATATGTGCTGTTTTTTCCGTTGTCGTTGAGTCTTCAGCCTTGAACGTTTCTTGGGTCGAGCTTACACCCGATTGCTGGTTACCAACGATGGTATTGTACATATTGAGATTAGAGAGTATAGAGAGGCTATTCCAAAAAATTGACGCGACACACGTTAAGCTGAGCAGTGTACAAAGCATGCCTAATCTATTAACGTTATTGGTTTTTTTGGAGGGGGAGGTGTTGTTGATTTTGTTGCGCCGTAGCAACATGGAGAGAAAACCCTGCCATGTTACCACTGCTAGTACGTATGTGTGTGATACGGTTTAGTCGTCTTCGTCCAAGGATACTTCGGTGTTCGCTTGGTCGCTACTTACAGCGTATAGGCCAAGCTTGTGTAACATCATCAGATCTTGTTCTGTGGTTACGTTCTCAGTGTATAGTTTGATGTTTAGTAGCTTTGAGAATTCTTGTATCTTTTCCACAAACTGTTGTTTGGCGACATCGTTGGCAATATCTTGAGTATGCTCTAAGGCTAATCGAATCGCGTCTACTTTAATGGTTTGGATAAGGCTCAAGGGTAAGAGTTGGGCGTCATAGCGTTTAATAATTATTTGACCACCAAACTGATGTATTTTCTGACTAAATTGCTTAAATAACTCGATGTTGTCAGCGACGGCGTAAGCTGACAAACTAAATAATAGCTGCGAAGCTATACGTCGATTCTTAGTGAGTTGTATTCCTAACCAGTCAATAAATTTGATGTTGCTAAGCGAAGATAGCGACAAGTTTATCAAGACCTGGTGATTCCATTGCTGTTCCTTCATATCGGCAATGACCTTGGTAATAACCTGTTGATCAAACATTGCAATATATTGATACTTCTCAGCAATAGAAATGAACGTTGCGATTGGTACGGCGATATTTTTCTCATCAAATACCTTAGTGAATGCTTCAACCATGACCCATGATTGATTCATACCATTGAATTCCTGATTCAGATTGAGCTTAAAGCAGGGGTTAATGTAATCTAAGCTAAAGCTAGCATTGTTGACACTCTGTTCAACGAGTTCTCGCCATTGTTGAAGGTCACGGCCTTGATCAGATTTTTTAAATACCAAGCCTTGGTTAGGCCCTATTTGCTTGGCAGACTCTAATGCTTCATATGCCGAATCAATGACCGTATCAAGATCACTGAGTTGATTGAACGCACAGGCACCGATATGCGTGATGTCGGTGTAGTTGTATTGGCGTGCCAGTTCGGAATATGCAGCTGTCAATAACTTGGTTAGAGTGGTCGCGTTTTCAAAGCTGGCATTTTTTATTAATAAAGCAAACTCTGCGCCAATAAAACGATAAGGTGTTGATTCGCATTCGCTCAGTTGCGGCTGTTTGATGGTGGTATTTAATGTCGCTGCGAACTGGTAAATAAACTCATCAACAAAACCCTTGTCGTTGTTGGTTGCGATATGTTTTAAATCATTTATTTTTATGACAAAAATGTAGCCCTGCTGGTCGGTTTGCAGAGAGTTCTTGAACTTGTTATCAAAGACAGGTTTTAACGCTAAATTGGTTAGGCTGTCAGTATTTAATTGTTGATTGATCCGGTCAATGTCACCATTTAGCTTCGACACAAAGTGGCTCAATTTGTTAGACATATCGTTCATCGCGATAGTGACGCTTTTCAGTTCAATTGTTTTAGGGATACTCTCTATTTTATCAAAATCACCTTTAGCTATTTGTCCTGCTAATGATTTTATTCGCTTTAGCGGCTCTAAGACCCAACGCAAGAATAGGCTGAGCACTAGCATAGAGATGATAAGTGCGACCAATGAATATACCCCTGCTTGCGTAGCATGTTGATAAAGACGATGGTAGGCCTCTGCAGGGTTGGCTTGAACAGACAGTGTAGCAACAGCTTTCCAGCCATCACTAATTTCTACACGTGCTGGCTCGAGTTCGATCGGAAATGCACTGACAAACCATGAAGGTGTCTGGTCGAACCGACTCGCTCTTAGTTCTTGGGTTAATATGGTATCAATGGTCAGTGTTAGTGTTGCTTCTCGTTGCATATCCCCATTGGCGATAAGAACAGTCATCTCAACGTTGTTGCCTGTTTTGAAGTCAGTCGCAGGCAGAAAATGAATCCATGTCACCTCTTGTGATACAGTTTGGCTCTGTTGGTCTTGTTCGAGTGCTGCCAGTTGTGAAGCAAAGTCTGACTGATCACGATTAGTGCTGATTTCTCCCATCTTTGGGGCTACGCTTACATCTACAATTTTCCAATTATCGGCTCCTTCAATCTGCGCTAATATTTCGACGGCACTGAATTCTACAGCGATGCTGTCTAAGCGGATTTCTTCAAAGAAGCTGCGGTCGGCAACGGCGCGAATAATCGACTTTATTTTAGGATCATGCGCTTCCTTCATTAATGGGCCAAGGGCCAAAGCAAGCGCAGTGGCCGTGTCTTGCGCTTTACTGTATGACGCTGTTCTTAGGTATCTCTGGGTATCATTGATGCTAATAATGAAATTTACGCTGAAAATAAGCATGAAGATAATGAGTAGAAATATCTGTAATTGTTTGGATAAAGACATAATTGCTTCCTTATTTCCTTTTCATTAGCGACTGCCAAGCCGTTAGGTTGTATTGCATTGTTTTAGAAGGTTTACCGCGATGTTTTGATTTAAGCAAGCCACTCGCGTTAAAGCTAAATATGGGGGTGATATCAGGACGTTGATCGGCTAATTTTAGTCGTAAATTAACGTTATCAAGGAGTACTGGTATCGCATCTGGGGTATTGAAATAACTCATCACCATGTGGGCCGAATCATACTTCTTGAACTTATTATTGAGTTTGACATAGCTCAGTTGCAATTTGCTGTCAGCAACGCCCAATAAGCGCAGACTAAAGTACTTTGCGGTGGCAAAATCTTCACAATCGCCGGCGCCCGTACCAATAAATTCAAACATGGTAGCCCAATAGTCATTCTTCCCCCAGTGGTCTTTATCGCGTTTATATTTGATACGATTGAAGAAATTGTTAACCGCTCTTAATTTGCGCAATTCATCAAGCTGGGCGCTACGCACCATCATCTTGTTCCAGATTGTTAGTCTCTTTGCTGCTTTGGCGCCGTACTTTACGGTTAATTGCTTTAGTGTCGACGAGCTTAAATAAGCCTTCTGTTGCGAAGCGCTAGAAGGCATTTGCACAACGACGCCACAGGCTAGCCATAACAGCACTAGCAAGTAACGTCGATTATTATTTCGCACTTTTTTCAACGTGCTAAACGATAGTATCGACAATGTCTTGTTCGATTTTTACGGTGACTGTTGAGTCACCTGTATTGGTATATATATCGAATGTGCTGCCATTTTCAGTGACTGTGCTACCTTTGACCCAATTGTCTGCATTGGCAAATGAAACACTGTCATTACTATCGCCTAAAATGGTGAGCTCGTTGTTGCTATCGGTTAGACTGATCACATCGGCCAGTGATAGGTTGTCGATTTGATTACTGCCTGTGGCCGTTAGCACTATCTGCTCGATATTGGTAATACTGTCACCACCCAATGCACTAAAATCAATTCCTTGGCTGCCCAATAGGAGCAAGGAGTCATCTCCGGCTAGTCCATCAACGTCACTGCCAGCTTTGTAAAGCAATGTATCATCGCCTCCGGTTGCAGTCACAGGATTAATTTCAACGGTAAAGATCTTATCCGGTGTTGGGCCATTAGTGGTAATGCCGTCCACTGTTGAGGCTGTTACCGTAACATCAAACGCGGCGGTGGAAAGACTCTGCTGGACAAAACTAAGATCGTTAATATCGGCAGCTGCAATGCCATTTATGGTGTATGTATCCGTGCTATTGTCATAATCTACATTGGCGCTGCTGATGTTTATATCCCCAGCCTTAAACGATGCGTTTTCACCGATACCCTTTAGAGTCAACTTCATTGTCTCTGAGCCATCAATATCTTCCATGGTGGCATTTATGTTGATCGGGATGTCCTGCCCCTCAGTGCCGAATGTTTTGGTGGGTTCCATGGTCAAACTATCGGCTACTGGCGTAATCGTTAAATCAAAACCAGTGTTGGTGATTGTATTATTGGCCGCATCACTCTCTTTGGTTATTGCCGAAAAGGTAATGTTAGACACCGTGCCACTCCAATGCTCTGGCGCTACAATATAAACCTTGCTCATTAATGCACCACCATTAAGTGGCACATTCCATTGATTAAAGCCAGTGCCGCTTTCTCCTGTGTTTTGAGCCAACTTATAAGTGCCGGGGTTGGTGGGATCTTCATAATAAATTAAGAAGTCCTTGGGTACATTATCCAGAATAGTGGCTATTAGCGATTCAGACGAATCGCTAATCTCAGTAGACAGGTCGAGGGCGACCCAATTGTTTCCTCCTGCCACGGATTCATCTTCATTACCGAATACCGGCGCCGCGTTAACCTTATTGTCGTCATTTGTTGCTACTACATCGAGGGTAAAACTTTGCTCCGAGGTTACGATGAGCGTATCCTTTTCTCCCGCGGCGTTGGTATGAGGATAGTTATAGAATTTTTGCTCTTCTTGATTGAAGACCACGATATCGAAACTAATACTGCCATGACGGTCGCTGGCTGGGGTAAAGATAAAGTTTAGTGGGTTGTCAAGGCTAGCCCCTTCAATCACATAATAGTTGCCAGTTAGGCCAGCCGGATTGTTTTCGATGGTCGTAATGAGCGTGCCGGAGCCATCGGTTAACGTGCCGATACTGGAGCCCGAATCGGCGTAGTTTTCGGTGACTTTAAGGTAGAGTTTACCATCGATGATTAGCGTGTTGTTGCCATCGGCAGGGTTGGATAAATCGATGCTAAACGCATAACTGCTATCTTCGTCGATAGTTTGATCTTGAGCGACATCAATGGTCAGTGGATCAGTTAAGGCAAAGACGGGAGGGCGGTTGCTCCATTTGTCCAACTGCATTTGCTCAGACTTCCCATTGTCGGTGGTCGTTATTGTGGCATCAATGGTAAAGATGTCCTTGTCATCCTCATTGTAGCTATTGTAGTTTAATGGCGGGGTGATGGTGATTGCCGCAAGCGCCGCTTCAATTGCAGCTTCGTCGCCAGTGCCACTGATCACCCAAAAGTCCCCTTCGTTTTGAGCAAAGCTGATGTTGTCGCCTAATTGAATGCCAGAATCGTTAAATAATATGGCGCCATCAATTATTGTGCCGGGGGGCATGTCTTTAATAATGATAGAGAAGTCACTCGATTCAGCAATCTCTATATCAAACAGTTTATCGAGGGTGAACGGGGTGTCCTCTGTGATTTCGAGTGGTTTAATGACAAATTGCATCGGAAAGCCAGGATCTCCGCCTGACGAACTTGAGCTGAAACTGGGGTCCTTGGTTAGGGTGACAGTTTGCGAGGTGCTGTTAAAGCTATTGTTACCAGCATCTTCATTATAGGCGGTGATCTTGATGACATTAGAGGTGAAATTAGTGGTATTGCCACCCACTATCAGTTGTAAAGTCCTGAGCACACCATCTGCATCAATCATCTCATTTACATTGACGAACCAGGTATTAGCACTTTGATCTTGATTGACACTAGCATCACCGGCGTAGTTCCCGCCAACGACTTTGACGCCATCTGGAACGTTCTCAATCACCAAGTGGGTTATTTTTTCTGAGCCATCAATATCATCAATAGCGAGCATGGTTGCGTCAATAGTAATGGTGGTAGCGCCATCAACGACTATGGTGCTGCCGGTCACTACGCCTCCCGTGATATTACTTAATGCTAAGCTTATTTCGTCAGTTATCGGCTTAACTGTCACGTTATAGTCAGTTGGAAGGCTTTTTACTACATTGTCATGAATACCGGCGCTGTCTTTTATCTCATAAATCACTTTGAATGATTCGCTCCCGTGTTTATTGGGTTCGCTCATCATATAAAGATTATTAAAATGATTAGTCGTGAGTACGTAATAATCATTACCGCCCTCAGTTTGTGTTGTAATGTCGCCGTTAATCACTGCCTGTTCTAAGGTCTTAGTGGTGCCGTTACCTAAATAGAGAGTAAAGCCTGCGTCATCGACACCGTCGATACCTGCCTTCTTGATCATAATGGATTGAACTACTTCATCAGTGTCATTGTTTTGATGACTAGGCAAAAACTCAAGCTTAGTGAGCTGGTCTTCATCAATGGTGGCGCTATTTACTAGCGTTGCCTCTGCACTCGGGGTAACCAAGATGACGACGTTTTGTGCAGCACTCGCGGCACTCGCTCCTTGCGCTTCGGTGGAAACATAGGTTAAGTCAAAAGTGATTTCACCACTGAAATTTTCAGCTGTGCTTACTTTTACATTGGCCAATTCACTAGCATCGAAGGACCAGCGGCGATTGCTGCCAGTGCCGCCGATATAGTGAGCACCGACAAGGTCAAATTTGCTATCTAGTCCTGTAATGATCACCGATAAACTTTCACTGCCATCGGTATCATAAGTGGCTAGCGTGCCAGGTGTTTGGTAAATACTTTTTAACACAGTGTCTAAGGCGATTAAATTACCTGTTACATCAAGGGCGCTTTCCTCGAAGACGGAGTTATAAAGCGTGCCATTAACATCGATACTATTTAATTCGGTGCCTGTCGGAACATCGGCGACGGCGTTAATAATCACTTCTAAGGGTAAAGTAGGGATTTCTGGCCCTGGTGTTGCACTTGCCGTGCCGTCTTTGGCGATGACCGAGACACTGAGCGTGACATTCGTATCGCTATTATGCTTTGGAATGAATGTGAGGGGCTTGCTGCTATCGAAGTTAGCGATAGTCAACGACCCAGCACTCTTTACAACTAAGACTCCGTCATAATAGATATCTGCGTCAGCGGGAATGTCAGCGATTGTTAGTTCAAATGATTCACTGCCGTCTTCATCTTCACTTGAGGTGGTAATATCAAGAGCAATGCCGTTGGCTGGGTCGTCAACCGCGCTGGAGCCCGTCGCCGTATTACCGGTGCTGCGGCCAGCATCTTCATTACCATAGGCCGGTTTAACTGACAGTGTAACGCTGTCAGTTACCGGGTTAATATCGAGCGTTAAGAGGGCTGGGTCTGAGAATCCTGAGTCGGCTTCTAATCCCGTATCGGCATCAATATCGATAGTTTTTACCCGCATTTCTATCGTAATTGAACCGGTTAGGCCCGATATCCCAGATTCGTTGGGCGCAGGCTTAAAAGCGAGCTCACTAAGTTTGTCTAAAGGAATATCAATGCCGGCCGCATTAACGACGGTTAAAACGGTGGTACCATCGTCGACGGTGAAGGTAGAGCCGACCGTCGCACGTAAGTTAATATAGGTCTCTTCAGAAGCGTCGGGGTTAGTTAGAGCTGGAATATCTTGGTCATCTTGATTGCTTGCACTCAAACTAAAACCGCCATCTTCGCTAAGGTCGATCCAGGCTAGAGAGTCCTCATCTCCTTTGTTGCCGTAATAGTGATTCGGGTTTAATTGGATATCCGGGTTTCCATCAACATCGCTATCAAGCGTTGATTTAGATTCAGAGACAGCGTTGACGGTAACCTTATGCACGAATGGTGTCGTGGTAATTGGTGAATCAGCCAAACCACTGTTAACCGTTTGAGAATCTTGTGCGGTGACATCAATATTAAAGGTTAGATCCTTGCTGCTATGAGGTCTATTGGTGTCGAGCAGAATCCCTTGAATATCAGCCAGGGTAAAACCAATTCCAGTTTCTGGGTTGATGGTAGTGCCCAGCACAATTGTTATGGAATTCGCTATAACCAATGAATCTAAATTGCCAGCAACGCCACCGCTGGTGGTTAAGTTAAAGCTGTTATCAATGTCATTAATGGTTATTGACAGGATACGATCGTTTCCGTCGTTATCACCGTCAGAAGGATTGCCATCATTGCTAATATCAGTAATCTTTAAGTGCTGAAGAAAAGCAATTGCATCATCATCTTCGTCAACCGTGACGCCCGCTAAGCTTACATCGTTGGCGATTGGGTCAACGTATAGCGCAAGGGTGACAGAGGCGCTTTGTGTTAACGTTGAAACGGTTGCAGAGTCTTCTGTATCTGTGTCTTTAGCACTTAAGGTGATGGTAATTGCAGGTAAATCGCCACTAAAATCACTCGGCGGCGTTAGTGTAATGCTTGGCGTGGTACTAGTTCCGTCTATTTCCACCGATACTGAGTTGCCATCGGTCACTGTTTTCTCAACGCCGTCTATCTTTAATTTGGCGCCGTTTGGTAACCCAGTAAGCGTAAGAGTAAAGGTTTCAGAACCATCAGTTTTATCGCCGTAATTCAGATCCAATATGTTAGCGAGGTCGAGACTGCCATCTTCATCAATTCCTGCTTCATAATCGGTAAAGTCGCTGCCGTTCTCATCACCTTGCTTGTTGTACACCAAAGTCACTGGGTCGGTCACTGCATCAACGGCAATCGTTATGGGAGTGATGGTTTGAGCAGGATTAACACCGGGTAAAGGGGCGCCGCTATCGTTAACTTCATAGCTGCTCACCTTAACCTGTATAGTCATTGCTAAATCGTTGTCTTTAGGTGGCAGTATTTGCAGTCCTTCATACTCTGCAATGGTCATTGTCCTGATACCGCTCACGGTTGATATGTTGTTGCCATCACTCAATACAATCGTGATGTCTGAACCAGTTGTGTTATCAAAGACCAAATCACCATTAGCTTTGTATAGTTTAGACCCCGCTGGCATACCGCTTAGGGTAATGGCGCCATGGCGCTCTGGGTTATCGAAATTATCGACAGTGGGATCAGTTAAGTCTGTACTATCTGGCAAGGTAGGATTTAATAGTCCTAATGAAACTTTCTCATCTTCTAATGTTCGTAGAGTATCGTTATCAACTAGGTCAATAGGCGCATCTGCAAAGGGCTGCACCGTCACGTTAATCGTGGTTGTCCTCGTAGATCCGTCACTAAAGGTTGTAGTGTAAGTGAAGTCGTCATTACCACTATAGTTAGGATCTGGTTCATAACTAATATTGCCGTTTGCATCTAGGATAACGGTACCATGTGGCGGCTGTGTCAGTGTGGTATTAGCTGCTGTCGAGTCGGCATGAGTATTAATGATATTAGTAGCTGCGTCACTATCTTCATCGAAAGTGACTGCAACACTTGTGGTGTTATCGTCAATAACCGTTAAGGTGAAGGTGTTGTTGTCTACATCGCCATCGGCGTCAGTCACCTTGAGGGCCAATTCAAAATCGATATCACCAGTGCCATTGAGCACGCCAGTTTCATGGTCTAACGCCCTTGAAAACTCTACTGAGTAGCCTACGTTGGTTATATCGGTTGGGTCGGTGATGGTGATGGTGAAAACATCATTACCATCTGCTTTTGCTGTTAATTTATAACCGTCGCTAGAAACCGTATAGGTGAGTACATCACCGAATGAAGATAGGCCATCTGTGATTAGGGTATCAAAGTTTGGTTGGCTGGTGTCGAAGGTAACTTTAACGGCATCTGCTTGTTTTGTAAGTTCGAACAAGCCTGTTTTTGTTTGCTCGCCAGTGTTTGGTGCCGTGCCGCTGTCTAAGTGTTGCTCTTGGACAGTCACTGCAACAGGCTGGTTGATGGTGGCTATGGTGTCGTCAATAACAATGGTTTGGTAACCTTTATTAACATCGGCGCCGCCAGAATTTTCGATAGTGTAGCTAAAGCGTGTGTCGACGCTGTTAATGCCATTAGCTGTATCATGTGCATAATCAGCGGGGGCGGTGTAGTTCCATGTGCCGTCGTAATGCACGGTTAGCGTGCCCATGTCATTATCAACTCTGGTGGCTGAGCCGTTAGCTGGGACTAATGTTGTAAAAGCGTCGAACGTAAACGAGCTAATGCCTGCATCGCTTATTTGCAGTTTATGAGCAGCCGTTGTTGTGGTGTCCAGATCGGCATTGGTGTCAGACTTATTGTAATTTCCACTGCCATCGAAAGTCTCAATGGCGTTGCCTTCATAGACGGTCACCGTTGGGTTATTTTCAAAGTCAGGGCCGTCTACTATGGCGATCGGCTGTGTTGCAGTGGCGATGTCACCATCTTGGTCGGTAAGGGTGTAGGTAAAGCTCTCATTGCCATCGCTAACCAACGTGTGGTCTCGGTAATCGTCTGATTTATAGCTCCACGAGCCATCGGCATTAACAGTTAGGGTACCAAACTTGGTGTCCATTGGCGTGCCAACAACGCCATTAACCACGATGTCACTGTCGTTGGTGTATGTAAACGCCGTTAATGTGGTGGCATCGGCGCTAAGAGCATCATCACCACTGTCATCAACGGTATTGTCTATGACATTACCATTAATGGTATTAAGGCCTTCAATGACGGTGCGTAATGCATCGTCATTGGCGGTAGGAATATCATCAACAATATCGATAGTCAGTTGAGCTGAGACGGTGCTGCCGTCGGTATCCTTAATGACAATAGCGAACACATCAGTGACTGCACCGCTACTGTGATCTTGGGCCGAGGTGAGGTCGTAGCGATAATCAACACTGCTCGTGCCCAGCGCTGAAATTGAGGCACCTGTAATGGTTAACGTGCCTTTTGAGGTTGTAATAACGATGTTATTATTACTCGCATCGACTAGCTGTGCTTCGCTAATACTGGTGGTGGTGTTGATCAAGAGGTTGGCTAGTCCATCTGGTGAGCTAAACGTGAAAGTTTCGCTGACATTAGCTTGTGCACTCGCGTTGCTAGGGTCAGAACCACCCACTAGGCCACTTTCAAAAACCTGCTCATTGTCGCCGCCTGCTGGCCCTAGGTTATCTTTTACTTCAAGCTCAACACCATGGTCGATGCCAGTAATGGTGATGGTGAGCGTGGTGGTGCTATAATCACCGTCACTGTCATTAATCGTATAGCTGAAGACTTCCCTTAGGGTTTCGTTATCACTTAATGCGCGCACTTGTGTGTTGAGTGCGTCTAGCTGATAGCTATAACTGCCATCGCTGTTGAGGGTTAAGCTACCATAAGCACCGCTGACCCCACTTGCAACATTACCATTTAAGGCGGAGGTAACTGTGCCAAATGTTACGCCGACAACTGGGGTTGAAGTGGTATCGGCCCCGATCGTATCATTGCTAAATACGTCACCACTGACACTGGCTTGACGCTCTGCGATACTATTGCTATCCGGTTCAGCGTTTGGCGTATCATCGCTGATCGATATATCTAGATTAGCGCTGGCGCTGTCACCGTCTTGATCTTCAATTTCGATAGAAATTGAATCTTTAACCGGTGTGCCGTTGTGGCTTGAATTATCCTCTAACTGATAATCATAGTCTAACGTAATGGTGCCATCGCTTGCGATGCTATAACCACTAATAATTAACACGCCTTTGTCGGTGTTAATGCTAATACTGGTGCTATTTGCGTTGGCTAGCGCCTGTGGATTAATGCTGGTTCCAGCAATCTTAATCACCGCTAATCCATCGGGGGCGCTGATATCAAATTGACCCGACGTTTGCGCAGAAGATCCTGGCGCGCTGCCATCGCTCAATCCTGACTCTGCAACATGGTTATGGCTACCATCACTCTGTGTGCTGCCTAGATCGATACTAACGCCGTCGTTACTACCGGTGATGGTAATAATAAGGCTGGTGGTTGACTGATCGCCATCACCGTCGGTAATGGTATAGATAAATTCATCAGACAACGTTGCACTGCCTGTTAGCGCTTGCACCTGGAGTAGGCTGTTGTCGAGTTGATAGTCGTAACTACCATCAGCATTTAAAGTTAAACTACCATAACTGCCTTGAATTAGTGTGCCAACATTATTTGTCTGATGTGAGGGATTAGCGCTTAATACACCGCTTGCAACACCTGTGACCGGGCCCGCTGGGCCATCGGCACCAATAATGTCGTTACTAAACACGTTGTCACTAACCGTTTGGCTGGCGCTGTCCTCGACAATAGTCGCGGTATCTTTGTTGGCGTTAGGCACGTCATTAACAATTCGAATGTCCAGACTGCCCGTTGCAGAATCGCCGTTGCGATCAACAGCAGTGATCGCAAACGAATCTATCTGCTGTGCGCTGCTATGATCAAGGTCATTTGACAAGAGATAATGATAACTAACCGTCACACTACCATCTGCCGCGACGCTATAGCCGTTAAGTTCGAGGCTTCCTTTTGCGGTGGTGATGGTCACAGACGTGTTGACCAAATCGGCTAATTGAGCCAAGGTAAACGACTGTCCGCCAATGCTGAATTGGTCTAAGCCATCTGGCGCACTTAATTCAAAGCTGCTTGTTACACCGGCGCTGCTTCCTGGATTGGTGCCGTGGGCAAGGCCCGCTTCAAAGACGCGTTCGTCGCTATTTGCATTTGCCGGGTCGTTGTCGCCTATCGTCAGGGTTACTTCATCATTACGGCCACCAATGACGATGGTTAGCGTAGTCACCGCTTGATCGCCATTGCTGTCGGTGATGGTGTAGCTAAACGTATCGGTGATGGTTTCATTTTCAATTAACTGTTGAACTCTTGGATCGTTATTGTTGAGTTCATACGTATAGGTGCCATCGCTATTTAAGATCAGTGTCCCGTAATCACCAGAAACTGGCGCGCCAGGGCTTTGCCCATTTACATCGGTAACGGGCTGTGCCGTTACATCTTGGCCCAAATCATCATTGGTAAAGACATTGCCTGAAACACTATTTGGCTGATCATCTTCGGTTATTTGCGCCGTATCAGGGGTCGCAACAGGCAGGCTATTAACCGGTGGCGGCGTTACTGGCGGCGTCACTGGCGGCGTTACTGGCGGCGTTACTGGCGGCGTTACTTCAGGGGTTGGCGGAATAACAATAACAACCGGTGGTTTAGGCCTAACTATTTCAGGGACCACCGGCGGTGTTACTATCTCAGGTTCAGTACTGCCAAAGGGAGCATTGTCAGACTCTTCTGGGCGTTTTGGGTCGCTTATCTGGAACGAGCCTTGACTACGCAGTTTATTAGAATCTTCATCTGGCTGATACTCGACACTCGGTTCATTTTGAGCGAAATTAGCGTCACGCAGGTTGCTATTGATGTCTGTAGCGCCGGCATCGCGATCGGAAAACCTCGAATCTCCGTTGGCTTCATCTTCGATATCTTCTTCACCGGCACTTGGTGCTTCAACATCTTCCTCTTCTTCTGACTCGTCATCTTCTTCGCTGACGACTTCAGATTCATCGACCATAAACGCAGCATCACGTAGGGCAGCATCAAATAAAACGGCTTCATTGCCGGCCAGCACTATTTCCTGATCATAGCCATCGACAGTTACTACAACGTTGCTATCTTCGTCGAGGCAAATTACTTGTTCACCTTCGTAGATGATGTCACCAAGCTTTAACGCTCTTTCTGTGCCATCGGCTAAGTTGCGGGCAATTACATTGCCGGTTAATTTTGTAACGTGTCCAAAAATCAGGCTGTCCATGCTGTCTCCTTTTTATGGCAATGACATCATTGCTCATAAGATAATCTTTATAATTTAAACGAAAGTAACAACGTTATCGTTCACTAAATGTGTAATATTTCGCCCGTAAAATCGGCTTTAGAATGTAATCTAAGACGGACTTTTTACCCGTAATGATATCGACACTTGTTACCATACCTGGCAGTATTTTTAATGGTTTTTGCGCGCTGCCTAAAAATCCCTTTTGGGTTTTAAGGTGCACGGTATAGAAAGTGTTTTGTTGGCGATCGGTTAAGGTATCGGCACTTATTTTTACAACTTCACCCTCAAGGCCACCATAGATTGCAAAATCGTAGGCGGTAAACTTGATGATCGCCTTCTGCCCGGGATAAATAAATGCGATGTCAGCGGGCTTTAACTTTGCTTCGACCCACAATACATCATCGCTAGGTACTAGCTCGATGAGATCGGCGCCAGGTTTAACCACGCCACCAACTGTGTTGACATAAAGCGCTTGAATGATGCCGTTAGTCGGGGCTCGAACTAAGGTACGGCTGACTTGATCGGTTAAGGCAATATTACTGGCCATGATGCGATCTAATTCAGCTGACACTTCGTTAAGTTCTTGCTGCGCCTTTCCTTGCGTTTGCAACTCAAGACCCTGCAATTTACTTTGTGCTTCTAAAACGGCAGATTGCAGGCGGGGGATAGATGACATAACAGCATCATAATTTTGCGCAATCGCGTTAGCTTCTCGCTGCAACTTAAGAAACTCAACTTTGGGCTTAACCCCTTTAAGCACCACAGGTTCGGTCATGGTAACTTCTTCACGAATAAGACTTAACGACAAGCTTAAGCCTTTGCGTTGCAGTTTGGCTGATTCTAATTCATTGCGTCGTTGGCTTAGCTGTTGTTGTAACACATCTCGTTGTGATTTCAGCTGCCCCTGACTAGTAAGGTAGAGACGCTTCTCGCGCGCAACTAATGGCGCTAGTTTATTGTCGATATTGTTGCCCGGAAGAAACTCACTGGCTGTAGCTTGCGCTTGCAATCGAATTATTTTCGCTTGCAGCTCCATCGCCTTAATCGCATTGCCGGTTAATACCGATTGGGATTTTTGGTTATCTATTTTAAGTAGGACTTGGCCAGCTCG
>Ga0105359_10001636_pt1 | contig 18786 bp, 15 predicted proteins | sample GOMGulsemesocosm_6_FD_83659 | JGI IMG/M metagenome (GOLD analysis project Ga0105359, IMG submission 83659) | Methane-oxidizing microbial communities from mesocosms in the Gulf of Mexico - GOM8C Gulf of Mexico | ecosystem: Environmental > Aquatic > Marine > Cold seeps | place: Gulf of Mexico...
ATATCTTACGTTGTGATTTACCCGTACAGGTGTAATAGGTATTATAAGGTACACCTTTACGGTAGTTCATTTTATGCGTGAAGCTATAGGAGCAGGAACTGCATTTGAGGAGACCACTGAATATATTGTTAAATGTACGTGCTGCTTTGCCTTTAGCTGTAGTACCAAAGGATGCTTGTACAGCATTAAAAAGGTCAGGCTCTACTAGGCGTGGGAAGTAGTCAAGGATAGGGGCACCATTCGGTACATAAGTACGTCGCCCTTTAGTCATTAGGATATGCTGAGGTTGCCACTCACCTAGTAGCCTACGGTTCTTAAGGAGGCGTGTGAGTAAATCAGCAGTGAATGCATGCTCTCCAAACATAAGACCTTCAGCTTTCAATATGTCGAGTATCTTAATACAACCTAAACCACTTACCTTAAGCCTATAGATACGGTCAATAAGTGCAGCCTCAAGGGGCTTAACAATGAAAGCTGTCTTATCTGCGTTAACCTCTAACCACATAGGTGTGCTGCGATATAGTATTTTACCATCAAGACGAGCTGCCTGAACATTACGCTGCTTCGCGGCTAATACACGTTTACTCTTCTGTTCACTCTCCATATAGGCTAAGTGAAAGCCCACGGTGAGCAAAAGATCCCCCGCGAGGTCAATTCGGTTTTTATCATTATCAATGACAATGCCCCACCGTACTATTGCGACCTTCACACCATAACTTAGAACGCGCCTAAATAACTCCTTGGCATCCTCAGGAGGTAACCGTGATAGTCGATCTACTAGCTCAACGCAGAGCATATCACCTGATTTCACCTTACCTTGTTCGCAGTCCTTCAAGAAGCTGCCCAACCCAGCATCATCTTTTATATTCATACCATGATAACCACTTGCTTTATCAGTGTAGGCTGTGGAGGCTAAGGTGAACGTAGGGTACTGCTTGAGGAAGTCCTTGATTGAATCAAGTTGCCTTGCTAAACCTGAGGCACCATCACTATCTTGTTGTGTCGTACTCACGCGGGTGTATGCGTATGCTGTTGCCATGTTGAATCCTTGAGATGTCTATACCCCCTAGTATACAGGAAACACTGAGGAGGTAAGTAGTTCAGATCACAGAAGTGACCTAAACAGTGGGTTATAAGGTGTAGGCTTTCTCGATCGCATCCTGGCGATCAAAACTTACTCCATTAACCATTAAAACCTCGCGCTCCCATGCAGATTACGGACGTTAAGTCCGCAGTAAATCGCTGTTTATTGCTCAATATAGGCAATATGTCTGTCAACTCAGCTTAACTAGTAAACCAATAATTGCTGCCTAGCTTACCTTGTAACCACTAGAGAGTAAATTGATAGTGATGTGCTTTTGTATGACTAGTTAGGCTAAATATCTAACTACAAATTATTATTGCGCCTAGCTTAATTACGCACATACTACGAACTAAGATGATGAATTATTGATAAAAAATTAATTATTAAAATTTGATATACCAATGTCTAATGGTTTGACCGTCACAAAAAAAATACTTTAATAGCTATAAATAATACTAATAAGGAACAGCCATGAGCTCCCAGGATCTATATCCCGTATCAAAGAAATTTGAATTAAACGCGCTGGTAAACAATTCTCAATATGACGAAATGTATCAACAATCCATAAATGATCCCGAATCATTTTGGGGCGAACATGGCAAACGCCTTGATTGGATTAAACCTTACACCAAAGTTAAAGAGACCAGCTTTGAAGCGCCCAATGTCAGTATTAAATGGTACGGTGACGGTACCCTGAACGCATCGGCAAATTGTTTAGATCGCCATTTAGCCAACAACGGTGACGACATTGCAATTATTTGGGAAGGTGATGACGCCAAAGACCAACGTAAAGTGAGCTATAAAGAACTGCATCAAATGGTATGTAAGTTTGCCAATGGCCTAAAAGCCAAAGGAGTTAAGCGCGGCGATATCGTGTCTATTTATATGCCAATGGTGCCTGAGGCAGCTGTGGCCATGTTAGCCTGTGCCCGAATTGGTGCGGTGCATTCTATTATTTTTGGTGGTTTTTCTTCTGAGTCGATTTCTTCACGGGTAATCGACGGCAAAGCAAAAGTTATTATCACAGCCGACGAGGGTCCACGTGGTGGCCGCATGGTGCCTCTAAAGGCAAATATCGATGAGGCACTTCAAAATCCTAAAGTAACCACCGTAGAAACGGTTATCGTATTGCAGCGTACTGGCGGCGACATTGAGTGGCACGAAGGCCGCGACGTGTGGTGGCATCAATTAACCGATTCAGTATCCGATGATTGCCCAGCCGAAGAAATGAGCGCCGAAGATCCACTGTTTATTCTTTATACTTCGGGTTCAACTGGTACCCCTAAGGGAGTTTTACATACTACCGGTGGCTATATGGTCTACGCCGCGATGACCCATGAGTATGTGTTCGATTACAAAAAAGGTGATGTCTATTGGTGTACTGCCGATGTTGGTTGGATCACAGGCCATAGCTACATGGTTTATGGGCCATTAGCTAACGGCGCTACGATTGTAATTCACGAAGGTGTTCCTAATTACCCGTCACCAAGCCGCTTAGGTGAGATTGTAGACCGTCATCAGGTTAATCAACTCTATACCGCGCCAACCCTTATTCGAGCATTGATGGCTAAAGGGACTCAGCACTTCGATGATTTTGACGGCAGTTCATTACGAGTATTAGGCAGTGTCGGCGAGCCGATTAATCCGGAAGCTTGGCGTTGGTACAATGATGTTATTGGTAAAGATAACAGCCCGATTGTCGATACGTGGTGGCAAACCGAAACTGGTGGCATTCTAATTACGCCATTACCAGGGGCAACAGCCACTAAACCAGGCTCGGCGACACGACCATTTTTTGGTATTCAACCAGCACTAGTGAATGGCGAAGGAGAAATTCTTCAGGGTGAGGCAGAAGGCTCATTAGTCATTTTAGACAGCTGGCCGGGACAAATGCGCACAGTATTTGGTGATCATGAACGCTTTATGATGACCTACTTCCAAACATTCCATAACATGTATACCACAGGCGACGGTGCACGCCGTGATGCTGACGGTTATTACTGGATCACCGGACGTGTTGACGATGTTATTAATGTTGCAGGACATCGCATGGGCACCGCTGAAGTTGAAAGCTCACTGGTTGGTCATGAGTTAGTCGCTGAGGCCGCTGTGGTTGGTTACCCGCACGATATCAAGGGCCAAGGCATTTATGCTTACGTTACCCTTAACGATGATGTCGAAGAAACCGAAGAACTACGCAAGCAGCTTAAATTGTGGGTTCGTAAAGATCTTGGTGCCATTGCAGCCCCAGACATGATCCAGTGGGCGCCAGGCCTGCCTAAGACACGTTCAGGAAAAATCATGCGCCGAGTATTGCGTAAGATAGCTGCTAATGAAATTAATGAGCTAGGCGACTCTTCAACACTAGCCGATCCGTCGGTATTAACCACCTTAATCGACAACCGCCAAAACGCTTAATTTGGTGTAAAAGATTGCGGGGATGACAATGGAAACAGACGTCATCCTCGAAAACAATGAAAACAGACGTCATCCTCGAGTTCTTTTTATCGAGGATCATCTGCAAAGTGTTGCGGTATTGATTTAACAGCGCTCTGAACGAGATCCCCGCTTAAAACACTGCGGGGAAGACTGTGGAAACACTGCAATGAAAACGATGAAAGCACTACAGCGAAGGCAATGGTAACAGTCGCTAAGAAATTTGCTCCACAGAATCAGATTTGTTGCAGCTTAATTAAAATGCATTCTAATTCGTTCAAGGTCAGCTTGGGTATCGACCCCTGCTGGCGGCGCTTGCTCAGCAATGCCAACCGCAATCTTTTGACCGTGATATAACACTCGCAATTGCTCTAACGCTTCTATTTGCTCAAGCGGAGACGGCTCCATCGTTAAATATTGACGGATAAAACCAGCACGGTATGCGTAAATCCCAATATGACGTAGATAATTCTGGCGTAACTTTTCAGGACTGCCACGATGAAAACCATCGCGATCAAAAGGGATAGCAGCACGGCTAAAATACAATGCATGACCGTATTTGTCACACACCACTTTAACCGCATTAGGGTTATCAATATCTAGGTTTTCGTCAATAGGAACCGCTAAGGTTGCCATTGGCACACCGTCATTATTATTAAGTAATGCGGCAACCTGCGCAATATTGCCAAAAGGGATCATCGGCTCATCACCCTGAACGTTAACCACAATGTGGTCAGATTCTAGGCCTAAAGTCTCTATAACTTCACCCAATCGCTCAGTTCCAGACTCGTGAACGCTGCCCGTCATGCAAAATTGGCCACCAAAAGCGGTCACAACATCTGCAATTCGTTGATCATCGGTCGCCACAATAACACGCTCGGCGCCCGCTTCAAGTGCCCGCTCATATACCCATTGGATCATTGGCTTACCGCCAATATCCAATAAGGGTTTTCCAGGTAACCGACTTGACTGATAGCGGGCTGGAATAATCACACTAAATGACATACTAATTCCTTAATCGAGATGTAACGGGGTCGCTTGCTCTTCAAGCAATACCGGAATCGAATCATTAATTGGGTATACCAATTTGTCGCGTTCGCAGACCAATACATTGTCATCACGGTTAAAATCGAGCTTACCTTTACATACCGGACAAGCGATAATTTCTAACAATTTTAGATCAAAAGCCATGAGTTACTTCCTTTAATTTATTTAATATTTTCTGTTTAGCTGCCGATGTTACCTGCGCCGTTACCGGAAGATAATACCAATTATCTTGGGCGAACGCCTGACACTTAACTGCATCTTTTTCGGTCATTAATAGACACTGGCCATTGGGTGTTAAAGCAGTTAATTGTTGCTGATGATACGCTTGATGATCAGCAAAACTAATTTGTTGCACCGTATTAATCGCGAGCTTGTCTAAGGTATCGAAAAAGCGTGGTGGATGACCAATACCCGCCATAGCCACCACCTCTTTGTTCGCAAAATAATCGTTCGCTACGCTTTGGCCCGTTGAAAGCTCAATTGCCGCGCTTGGCAACAAGGTTAAGCTTTCTTCGTTAGCCTGACTTTGACCGCCATTGCAAATAATCAGATCGACGTCTTGCAAGCGCGATGTTCTTTCGCGTAGTGGCCCCATTGGCAGTAATTTTCCGTTACCAAATCGACGTTGACCGTCAACCACCGCAATTTCAATGTCACGTTGCAAACGGTAATGCTGCAAACCATCATCACTAATAATAATGTCGAGCGGTGTGCCATTGGTTTTGCCAGCTGCAATAATCAATTGCGCCGCGGCAATTCGATCACTACCAATCGCCATTAAACAACCGGTATTAGCCACGATTAACTTCGGTTCATCACCCGACAAGGTCACTGGGGTTTGCGGTGTAACTAAGGTCGCTTTGGTCGCGCTGCCACCGTAACCACGACTAATGATGCCTACCCGCAGCCCTTGCTCTTTTAAATAATGAGCCAGCCAAATAACAACCGGGGTTTTGCCGTTGCCGCCCACAGTAATGTTACCGACCACAACTACTGGAATGGGTAATTTAACGCTTGGCAACCACCCAAGTCGATAACCTTGGCGCCGGCAAGCAGTAATCAACCAATACAGTAAAGACAGCGGGGCCAACAGCCACATCAACACATGTCCATCGCGCCATGCCCGTTCAATAAAGGCCCTCATTAATTACTGTCCGTGGCAAATTGCATATTATGCAACAAGCTATAAGCGCCACCCTTGGCTAATAACTCGCTGTGGCTACCTTGCTCGATTATCCGACCTTGATCCATCACCACAATGCAATCTGCATGTTCGATGGTCGATAAACGGTGCGCAATAATGATCGAGGTTTTATTCGCTAACAAGGTCGTTAAGGCGCTTTGGATAGCGCGCTCTGATTCGGTATCAAGCGCTGAGGTTGCTTCATCGAGAATAAGAATTGGAGCATCACGCAAAATAGCGCGCGCAATTGCAATGCGTTGGCGCTGGCCCCCCGACAGATTAGCCCCGTCTTCACCGACCGGACTGTCGAGCCCTAGCGGCATTTTATCGGCAAACTCGCTGACATGTGCTGCTGTTGCGGCAGCTTCAATTTGTTGCCTTGTCACCGTACCAACAACGCCATAACTAATGTTATTGGCTATCGAATCGTCAAATAACACCACTTGCTGCGACACCAAAGCAAACTGCTGGCGTAACTGTGTCAGAGGATATTGGGCAATGCCATGATTGTCTAAGTTAATTTCACCAATTTCGTGGTCATAAAAACGCATTAACAAATCAGCTAAGGTTGATTTGCCACTGCCAGAACGCCCAACCAGCGCAACAGACTGACCTGCTTTAATCGATAAACTAATGTCATTTAGCGCTGGCTGCTCTTGACCGTCGTAGGTAAAACTTAACTTGTTAATTTCAATGGCACCGCTAGCACGCGACAATTGTGTAACACCATTATCATGTTCTGACATTTGATCAAGCAGCCCAAATACACTAGCACACGCCGTTAAGCCGCGTTGTAGGTCGCCGTTGACTTTAGAAATTTGCTTCAATGGTCGCATTAATGAGCCCATTGCTGTGACAATCGCAATAAACGATCCGGCAGATAAGGTATCGCGCATTTGCTCATAACTGGCAATATACAGCACAATAGCAATAGCGAAAGAGCCAATAAATTGAATAAGCGGCGTACTAGACACCTTAGCCATCACCAACTTCATTGCTTGTTGACGATTGTTATTATTAATCTTGGCAAAACGCCCTGCTTCTTTATCTTGGCCCGAAAACGCCAGAATAATCTTATGCGCTTTGAGCATTTGCTCAGAAGAGGTAGTGATTTGACCCATTGCATTTTGAATTGAGCGACTAATAATTCTAAAACGTTTGGATACCACACTAATAACAAGCCCGATTAGCGGCCCAACCAAGAAAAACACCAATGACAGTTGCCAGCTTTCATAAAACATTAATGCCAGCAAACCGAGAATGGTTACACCCTCTCGGATCATCGTCACCATGACTTGTGACGTGGCTAATGCCACCTGCTCGGTATCGTAGGTAATTTTTGAAATCAGACTGCCAGCACTATTTTTATCAAAATAACGCACCGGTAAATGGATCATTTTCTCAAATAACTGTTGACGCATTCGCTGGATCACGTGATTGCTCACCCAAGCTAAACCATAACCAGAAACAAAACTTGCAAGGCCGCGCAGCAAGAAAACACCGAGAATAATCATGGCACCTAGCTTGAGGATGCTGCCATCAGCACTGCTAAAACCATCATCGATTAAGGGTTGGATCAGTTTAATCATTGCCGCATCAATCGCGCCATAAACTATCAATGCAACAACAGAAACCGCTAATGCCGCTTTATAAGACTTAAAATAGCCTAACAAACGATAAAATACGTCTTTATACAAAATGGTTGGTGCGTTGGGCATAGATGATTGGCTCATAGAATTAAATCGCCTCAATTGTAGCCTTATCGCAGGCAATGACCAAATGAAACTTAGTCAACGGCTAACATAATGGCAACTTACTGGCTTTATATGGCGCTAAACGGCTAACTTTTAATCGTCTCGATACTTGTTATACCAAAAGGGTGAAATATATGATCTAAAAGGCTTAATTTTAAACAATCGATCGGGGTAAAAATCAATCGTTATCTGTCCGCTGCGTGCAGTCGTTACAACTTCGACCTCAGCTTGACGATAATTGTCTAATACCGCTTGCCGCGGAAAGTGCCATTGATTAAAACGCCCTGCGCTGACAACAGCCAATTGTGGCGCGACAAAGTTAATGAACTCAGCACTTGAAGAAGTAGCGCTACCGTGATGAGGCACGATTAAAATATCGCTTTGCCAGCCGCGGCCTAGCTCAGTCGCCACATAATGTTCAATTTTTTTACTGATGTCTCCGGTAAATAAGACCCCTTGCTGGTTATCGGTAACCTGAGTGATGCAAGAGCGGTTATTCTCGCTGGTTGCAAGCTGTGATGGCGCAATAAAAAACGTCAAGTTTAGGCCCTGCCACTTTACTGGGCTAGCTTGCAAACTTGCGCAATCAATAATCAAATGATGGTTGGGTTTATTCGGCCAATTACTAATAAGTTGTGCCTGAGGATATTTATCCAGCAAATCGCGCCAACCCCCAGCATGGTCGTTATCTTGATGACTCAATATGACATAATCAACGGTGTTAATGGCGTGGTGCTGCAAAAACGGTAAGATCACCAATGTACTTAGGCTGGTCGTTCGTGCTTTGCCGGTATCAAACACTATTGCGCGGCCATTACGAATAACAACAGCCGCATTACCCTGCCCGACATCAAGCACGTGCACCGCCCAACTGGGCCGTTCGCTGGGGTTAAATTGGCCGGGTATAAGTTCACTGGGCATAAGTTGACTGGGCAGAAGTTGACTGGGCATCAGCTCAATAGTCGCGTAGCTACCAAAACACACTAATATCAAAGCGCTTAACCGCATTCGCGGCGTATTCATTAATCTAAAGCCACAAACAACCACCAACAATATAACCGCCAACAGCCAATATTGCAGCTTGCTGGTGGCCACCCAAGTGTGGGGAAAATGAGCCAACCAATCGAGGTAACTAAATAACCAACCAAGTAAGCGGTTGGCGATTTCAAAAATCAACATCGCCAAACTTGAACTTGGTACTAGAACTAAACTTAATAAGCCCAACAAGATAAGCGGTAAAATAATCAAACTTACAGCCGGCACTGCCACTAAATTAGCCAACGGAGCGGTTAACGAAAAACCGGCAAAAAACACCAATTGCAAACCGCACATCGTGACAAATAACCACAACTGCATTTGCCCCAACGCCACAGCTTTATGGCGTAATTTTATCATTGATTTTGCTTGAACCCGAACATCGCGCTTTATAAAAAACAGCAATAACATCAGACAGGCTACCGCGCAAAAAGACAACCAAAAGCTCATGGCTAATACGGCCAGCGGATCAAAGATTAAAACCCCTGCCAAACTGTATAATAATAACTGCACCAACGATAAACGCTGCTTTAACAAACTCGCGCCGGCTATCACACTGAGCATAACCAGTGCTCTTACGGTTGGCAAACTAAACCCCGCCAAATAGCTATAACTAAGCGCCACCAGCAAGGAACATATTGTTGCTATCGTTATAAGTTGTTGACTGTATTTTGACTTGATTAGGCTTGAAAATATGGTCAGAACAACACGGAACAAACTAAAACTCAAACCAAAAACAATGGCTAAATGTAATCCCGATATTGCAAACAAATGGCTGGTTCCAGTAGCACTGAGTAATTGCCAATCTGGGCGACTAAAACCGGATTTGTCCGCCAAAGCCAGTGCGCGAATGAACTGGCGATACTGTAAATTGGTTACCATATCGCTAAGGCGAGTCATTAAAAGCGCCCGCGCCGCAGGTTGCGCATTTATAATCTCGCCATGGCTTACCTTTGCAGTTGCAACAATCCCTTGCGACAACAGCCATTTTTGGTAATTAAATCCGCCTTGATTGGCCAAACCATGGACCGGGCGAACGTCCACTTTTAATCGTAATTGCTGGCCTTGCATCAATTGATGCTGCCCAGGCCAATAAACCAGTAATAATGCAGTGCTTTTACGTGTAAGATGAGGTGAGTCTATTTTTGAGAGTTCAAAAAAGAATCGGTTGTTATATTTTCGTTGCTCAGGTAGTGAAATAATGGTGCCAGTTATGCTAGAGTTTTGCAGTTTTAAATATTGTATGTCATTAAATTGCATATTAATTAGTACGGCACAGTAGCTAATGCCAATCAACACACTTGAGAGCAGTGGTTGAGGCTTAGCCAAGACAATTGCCGCAGCGCCAAATATTAGGATCATCGAGAGGTTAGGCACTTGAGGCCAAACCAGACTCGATATAATTCCTAATATAATGCCGATTAATCTGCGTTCCATAAGCTCTCAACGTTATTTAGAAGAAGTATATGCCAAGAAAAACATTAAAGCGTTTTATGCCAGATCCTAATAAAATAAAAGAGCATAAACACTTACGCCACCTCGGTTCAAACTTACATGACGCCAACCTTTGGCACCTTACCCGCCGTAGTGCGGCAGGTGCGTTTGCGGTTGGGTTATTTTGCGCCTGGATGCCGGTGCCAATGCAAATGTTATTAGCCGCCTTTATGGCGGTATTGTGCCGAGTTAATTTGCCGTTATCTGTAATTTTAGTCTGGATTAGCAATCCTATTACGATGCCGCCAATGTTTTATGGCGCTTATTTAATAGGTGCATCTGTTTTAGGGGTCCAGCAACAGCCGTTTGAATTTGAGGTTTCACTGTCGTGGTTAGTGGCAAGCCTAAGCACCATTGGCCCAGCATTTTTCCTCGGTTGCCTAATATGTGCTGTGGTATCAAGTGTGATTGGTTTTGTTAGTGTGCGGGCATTGTGGCGTTATTCGGTCAGCGCCCAATGGCGTGCTAGCCGTCGGCGCCACAAAAAGTAATAAGGTTTTTAAGCACAACATCCTAGTGTTTTTTTGCACTTGGATCTTGTTTACGTTTGTCAATAATCAGCTGCTGCATTGAGTATAATCAGACTTAACGCAACACAATTGATTGGTGGTTAATACTGACCAAACTCTTTCGCAAATAACTGAGAAATGTTTGATTCGACACATTTCAACACCTCATAATCATTCAAAATATCTGCGAGCGCATCGTTATCAATTAAGTCTTCATCAATACTGTCTATGTGCTTAATATAATGGCGCATCGAATCTAGGATCAAAGCTAAATCGCATGCAGGTAATTTGAGATCAATTGTTTTCATTTGTTTGTTGTCCTTAATCAAGGGGGCAGCAATCAAGGGGTCAGAGTTATTGATTATGACTCTCCTTATACAGCTCAGACTTTCTATCACCGCCGTGCTGGCTAATACTTATTTTTTTACCTGTTTTTTGCTCAACACACAGCTTAAAATCATCATCGCCAAGTAACCAAGCTTTATTGGTACAATCACGTATTCGTTGGATTGATGTTTCTGGAATATAACTATCAAACAAAGCGACATAGGCGGCACGTCTTGACTCCCTGTCAGTACCAAGCGACTGATACAAGGTATGTGGTACCACTAGCTGAATTTTTTTATTCATAGCATTGTGATGAAAGCTAGACCAAGGGTACTCACTTGGGTGATCGACCATACCTGCGCGCACGGGATTTAATTCAATGTAACGATATAACACCAATAAATACTGTTCACTATCGACCAACGTTGATTTGTATCGCCCTTCCCATAACGTACCCGTCCTGCCATGCACCTGATTAACATAGCGAACATAATAGCGCCCAAGCGATTGCATGACCTGGCTTATTCCTTGCTCCGTATTAGGTGTCACTAATAAATGTACATGATTGGTCATCAACACGAAGGCGTGCACATCAACAGCGTATTTTTTGCTGTAATGTAATAACTTATCTAAATAGACAGTGTAATCAACGACACTGAAAAAGCACGCTTGGCGATTATTACCTCGCTGTATTACATGCTGAGGTACGCCTTCAAGGTTGATTCGAGGTCGTCTAGCCATAAATGTTCACCATCTATTTTTTATCAGTATAGTCGACATTTCAATCAACAACTCTGACCCCTTGATTACTGACCCCTTGATTAAATTGATTAGACCCCTTGATTATTGATTAATTATTCTTAAAAATCAAAGCGGCTGCGCCGCCAAAGTCACTGTCCGCCGCGAACCAACCGCACTGCGGCATTGTTGCTCTTGCTGTAGGTGCTATCGAAGCCATAGTTGAAATGAACATTCCACGCGTAGTCACTAGAGTTGGCAAGGGGCGAAGACGACCAAAACCAGGTGCTTGAACCCTCTAAAAAAATAGCCGTATTAATGGCAGGAGAATAACAAGCACGCTCTACAATAGAAGCCAGCTCTTTAATATTGGGCAAGCGCCAATCATTGTGCCCAAGGAAGGTATTGGTTGATGCGCTGGTTAACGCCTGCGCCCAAGTAACCGATGACGCCGTACCATCACAAGTATTACTGGCATTGTTATAACTATGTCCTAGCGCGCATTGTTGCCACATTAAGCCGGTAGTGTTGTGGGTCACTGAGCCGTTTGAATGCACGCTATAGTCACTACTGGGCTGCGTGGAGGTAACACTGCTTTGACATGTTTGCGCCAAAGCGGGCAGCGCCAAAGCGGCGAACACAACCATTATTGTGCCGCTACGGCGCAGGGTGACTGATAGTGATTTTTTCATGGTTATTTCCTATTAAATGGATTGGGCGCATCGACTGTCGGCGAGGCTAAAAAAAGTAACCGCAGGGCGCGCTGCTTTAATCGTGCATTGGCATTACCTTGCTCAGTTACAAGCGCATAACTCACCCCCTGGCCCTCAAGGCGCTGTCGCGCTTGAGTAAGTTTTCTGACATGAAACTGCCACAACCCCGTTAAGCGTGGGTGTCGGTAAGACTGATGCGTTACTCCCTTGATGAATGAGCAACTGATGATTATTTTTCCGCACTGCATTAATAATTGGCCGCTGGGGTGTGAAACCTGAAAACCACAACCAACATAGTCTTTAAAATAATGCCACTGCATGAAAAATGAGGCTATCTCTTTAGGGTGCGTCATGTTTACACACTGATTATCAGGCGAATTCAGGCAAAAAAATAGCCGTAATAACTGGTGACGCTGATACAACGATGCTTTTAAATGATACGCATCACTGTGCGAAAAGTGCCCCCAATAACTCGCAACAACCCCCGTTAGTCTCGCCATTTCATTCGGGTTAAGGTTGTATAGCACGCCCGTATTTTTGGACTGTCGCCATTGTTGCTCGATAATTTTAATTTTCTGATTAAAATTATCGATAACACGCCGCCGAACAAGCCGATAACGGCCTCGCACGATATAACCCAAAAAATCACACCCCTGTCTCATCGGCTTTAACATAGTGGGCGATCTTAATGTAAGCCCTAAGCGCCGCGCTAAAAAATCTTCAATACGCGTTTTTAACCCCAACAAGTGGGTTTTATCTGTGTGGCACAATACAAAATCGTCAACATAGCGCACATAGTGTTTACACTTAAGCTCATGTTTAACAAATTGATCAAGTTCGTTCATATACACATTGGCAAATAACTGACTCGTTAAATTCCCTATCGGCAAACCTTTGTCGCTATCAATACACCGTAATTGCTTGTGTGGCGCGCCACGGCGACTATCTATATCCCCTAGCACCATGGCATTATCACGCCCATCATTAGCGACTATCTGATGACACAACCACCGTAAATCATTATATAATGATGAATTTACGTGACCTTTTTTAAGCCACTTGGTTAACTTGCTATCAATAATCCCTAATAAAATAGCGTGATCAACACTGTAAAAAAAATTCTTTATATCAAGCTGTAAAAAATAGCCCGCCTGCGCGTGTTGGCGCATAAATAAGCTCAAGCGGTTAACCCCAAAGTGGGTTCCTTTGCCTTTTCGGTTTGAGGTGGCGTCAAACACAAACTCACGCTCAAATAAAGGCTCTAAGTAGTGCATCAATACATGATGTACTACCCTGTCTTCAAACACAGCCGCGTGAACCTCTCGTAGCTTTGGCTGCGTAACCATAAAAAGAATTGGTGGCTTTGGCTGCCACGTATGAGCGATTAAGCGCTCCGATGTCGTTTGTATATTATCAAGTAAACGCTGCTCATATAAACAAGTGCGCACCTTTGCGCGTTTAGTTTTTCGACAAGACTGATAGGCATTCCAGACGTGTGTAAAACTAAAATTAGGCGCGCTGTATTCACCGCTCTTGCGCATCCATGCACCCGCGGAGTTAGTGCGTCCATGCACACAACTATCCGCCGCGAACCAACCGCACTGCTTTATTGTTGTTCTTGTTGTTGGTGTTATCGTTGCCATTGTTGAAATTGACATTCCACGCGTTGTTACTATTGTTGGCATTGGGCGAAGACGACCAAAACCTTACATTACCTAGTCACTAATCACATGATGATGCATCCAAGAAGGTAGCACTATCACTTTTTTATCCCATAAGGGGGACTAGGCGCACAGTGAATTAGGACACTTATTACCTCACGAACGAGGTAATAATTCTGCCCGTGTTTTTTTGAGCCATCCTCCCGCTTGCCGCCCTAAACTAACAGACAAATTTACCACCAATTCAAACGTTTTAAACGATAAGAACGCATGCAGCTCTTTAGCTAGCGTAAGTCTCACTTTAAAATCATCAATTAATTCATTTAGTTCAATCAATAGACGATGCTTTTGTTTTTTTCGGGAATACACCCGGCTAATAATTTGGCAGCACCGCATCGCATTATGCCTAAGCTCACTACCAAGTGTGTATTTATGATGGCGTGAAAAGCCAAGCACAGCGCGCTCGGTAGCCACCAATAACAAATTAGCATCACGCCATATCGGCAATCGTTTCATATCCACATTATCACCTTACATTCACTTAAAAACCAAGCGGCTACGCCGCACAAAGTCACTGTCCGCCGCGAACCAACCGCACTGCCTGACTGCTGAGCCCGTAGTGGGCGCTACCGTAGCCATTGTTGAAATGGACAAGCCACGCGTCGTTACTACCGCTGGCAGTGGGCGAAGACGACCAAAACCAAGTGCTGCTGGTGTTAGGGAAAAAGTTAACGTCAATGGCGGGATTGTAACGTGAGTAATCAACAATGGAGCGCAAACCCTCAACCGCTGGCAAACGCCAATCATTAGCGCCACAGAGGTTAGTGGCATTCACCGCCTGCACATACTTTTCAGTATCGCAATTATTACCATCAGGACAACTGCCACCATTTTGTGTACCCGCATTGCCGTCGTCATTAATGCCGGTTGAGTTATACCAAGTGTAGGAGTTGTCTTTATCGCGCAAACCACCATCGTTTGTTTTAACTTCCCAGATAAAGCCGGTGACATTATCACGTACACAAGACCACTCACTGGCTGATGCGGCCAAATCATTACCGTTAGCATCTAACTTGGTAAAACTAAAACCTGCATGACCATCGCTGTCGTCATTGTGGGTAACATCACGACCAAACTCACCATCTTGCCCTTCAAAACCACTGACAGGGCAAGGTAAACCATTGGTTGAAGCATCACTACAGGTGGTGATGCCGGTGTCGTTCAGTTTGCTTGTTATTACGGGTAGCGTATCATCGTAATTTAATTGAGGGATCCACGTTATACTGGCTAGGTAGTCTTTTGTCGCTTGGTTTAATGGATTATTTCTTAAACCAACAGCATTCAAGTCTGGACTATTGTCGAGGTTGATCGTGGTGATATCGTTATTCTCCAAGTTCAATGTGACGAGACCAGTCATATACATTAGTTCATCAACATTACTAACCCCTTTATTACTGCAATTAAGCGTGGTTAGTTGGTTTAAATCTGTTGCACCACTTTCAATGACTTTAGCCTGTACGCACTGTGCAAAGGCAAGGTCAGTAAAAGTAATGCCTAACACCTCAAGTTCTGAACCTGCTTGTGTTATTTCAACCGTCAGACCTTGGCTATTTTTAAGGAATATACCACCAGACTTGTTTTTGGCGTAAAACGGGGCATTGCCTAACGTTGCGCCCGGCGTACAATCAATTTTTGCCGAGGTTGTGCTTACATCGTACGCTGCGCTACAACTACTAGCACCATGTAAACTCATTACTATTGTTGTTGGAATATCAGTTCCGGTGATTGTAAATGTGGTTGGTTGTCCGGCGGTTGCAGACTGTGGAGATATAGCATTAACGCTTGCTGTTATACCAGCGCGATTAAAGTCAATGAAATCGGATGGGTCTATGATACCGACGCTTGTCGCCATTGTGTTATACGCCGTTGCTATTTGATTAGCATTCATACAAGGCAGACTAGTAGGGTCACAAGTTGGTTTTGAACCATCATGTGAATAATAGCCAACACTATTACCTGACGGCCACAATGAACTTGTTAATGACGGTGCAATATTACGCATTTCAAAGTGTAAATGAGAGGTGGATATTTTTGTCATATTTGTAGCTAGACGCCCGATAAAATAACCACGAGTGACACTATCACCAACACTCAAAGCAAAGTCATTTTCACTGGCGACAATATTGCCAGTATTTTGCTCAGTGGACGTAAGATGGGTGTATAAGCTATAAATCTTCGAACTGTCCTCGAGAACATGTTCAATCACTATTGTCCATGCGCCAGCGTTAATATTCGATTGAAACGATGAACGAATAGCAACTACCTTGCCATCTGCCACTGCGTAGACGGCTTCGCCAGCATCATCATTACCACCGCCTAAATTCCAGTCTTCCCCGGGATGAATACCATAATTAGATTTAAAATTCCCGACATCTTGCGCATTACGCCATTGTGATGTGTCAGCGCCTGTTGCTAGTCTAGAAAAATCATCGGTAATATTGTTACCTGTAAAATAAACGTGATTTACTTCGCTGTTGATTTGTTCTGCAAAAGCAATCGGTGCACCGTTGCTCACACCACGGTCACCTAATGGGAAGTCAAATCCGGCACCGTTAACCACTACCTGTGGCTGGACTTTTATCGTAACAGTATCACTGGATTCTACACCGCTAGTATCTTTTACTAATAACTGAAACATCAATATTGTTGTATTACTTACTGATGGTGCTTTCACCGTAGGGTTTACAATGGTGTAATCGTTAAATCCTAATTGGTAGCCTGAGTTGTCGGATTGAGACCAATTATAAGATAACTTTTCTTCATCATCTTCAACGTCTGAACTCCCACTTCCGTTAAGCGAGAAAAACGCACCACTATTAACAATTTGATCAATACCGGCATCGGCAATGGGTGCTTGGTTTTGTATCTCCTCACCTTGCACTTTAACTAGATATAATTTTTTTGAGGCTTCATTATTATCATCTGTAACCTCAATAACAAACCCTAATGTTACAATCCTATCTTCAGGTATTTTAGGGGCTCTTATGTAAGCATGTTGAATGCTTTTCGAATTATATATTTTATTGTCATTTTTCATAGCTAGCCATTTAGTCGATATGATATAGCCGTCAGAATCGCTAGCCGTTGCTATTAGGCTTATTTTCTCACCATAGTTATAAATAGTTTCATCAATGATAATTTCAATAACAGGCTTTTTGTTAGTATTGTCTTCTACTGTTATCTCTGGAGCTTGGTAGTATTGCGCATGAAGATATATATTGTATTTTCACTGATGGCTGAAATGTCCCTGCTTGATTGTAAATACAGGTGAAATGATATAACTCTGTGGAGGTTTCTGTTACGCATTCTCCATTAAGTCCTGATAAAAATACTCGTTCTACATTTTTCTTTGGCAAAGTAAACGTAACATCATCGCCTATTGATATTACTGTACTTTCATTATTAACAGCAAGGCTATTTACTTTAATAATGTTAAGGCTAGCTGCCGCTTCGATTGATTGATTAGCAAGTAATTTGTCTATATCAGACTTTAGGTCGAGATAGTGAATATTATTACTGACACTATACGTGTCCTTTAATTTTGTGATTGGATGTATTTCAACTTTAAGATTAGCTAACGCAGGTTTATAAAAATCTTCTTTTGGAATATAGATTCGGTTGCCGTAATTTAGCTTTACCCCGTTTAATAAAACATATGTCACATAAGGAATTTCTTGACCATTGAACTGGACTTTAACTTCCCCGTCATAGTTTCCATCATCATCAAGGTTTTGGCTACTAAGGAGGGCAACACTGGTTACTTCTATATTCTTTTTATTCTTTATTTTTAAGTATTTCTTGCTGAGAACTTTATCGTTAATAAGGTTATCCTGATATGCGACCAAAACATACTGAGAATTAGCTGTAATAGTGTTGCTATCAAATGTGATGAAGCCTGTGCATTGCCTATTAACCTTACCAACATCGTCATCTAGTGAGCAGTAACTGTCATTTACACTTTTAATTAATTCTTTGTTATCAATGTTTAATAGCTTGTACTTAATACCATAAGTATAATCATAATAACCAGTTAAATTCATTGAAATTCTAAAGCTAACTTCATTATTTTCAGAGATATAAATGAGTAAAGGATTTTGGGATTGAGTATTAAACAGAAATTTTGCGGTTGGGTTTTTTTTTGCTTTCTCTATTTCATCTTGATCATTTAAGTATTGTATTGCTGCATCAATTACGCCTTTCGCTCTAATAGGGTCCTTCTCTGGATTATAATTTTCATAACGTCTAATTAACGATTCTGCTTGCCAGAGCATATTGTTGTTTCTAAAGTGCGTTAATTGATTTTCCAAATCAAAATTTGAATAATCAAAAGTATTATCGCTATAAAATTGTGCCCTGTTTTCAAAATATGGTGCTAAATAGTTATTATTAGCGGAATCCCCATAGCTCTTTATAATAAAGCCAGCAGCATCTACAGGGCTATACAAACTGACATCAGATGCAGAGGTAGGGACACCAAGTTTATTTAATAAATCAAAAAAAACGTCACCTTTAGCAATGTTTATGGCACTACTGCCAATACTTTGTATTAACTCTATAGCTCTAAAGCCTACTTCTATCTCTTCCCACATGAGGTAGTTTCTTGATGCTTCTACAATATCTGGGTATAAGGTATTTAAAGCATTTGAATAAAACTTTTTCGTGGTGTAGTGGTACAGTGAATTTGGCCACCTAACTAGAGGTGATATACTCATCTCGTATTAATTTAGGTGACACTATGAGCCAAG
>Ga0105359_10001646_pt1 | contig 18723 bp, 16 predicted proteins | sample GOMGulsemesocosm_6_FD_83659 | JGI IMG/M metagenome (GOLD analysis project Ga0105359, IMG submission 83659) | Methane-oxidizing microbial communities from mesocosms in the Gulf of Mexico - GOM8C Gulf of Mexico | ecosystem: Environmental > Aquatic > Marine > Cold seeps | place: Gulf of Mexico...
ATTTTTACATTCTTTACGGGAATATGCTGTTGAACAGTATTTTTATTAGGGGGAGGTGTTGAGGATGATTGCTCGTTTGCTCTCACGATAAATCCTTAATAGACGAATGAAATACTACTAACGGACAGCTAGCTAGCACCAAAAGAGAAATGATTTTATTAACAAAAGCGAACAATAGCCAATATTTTATTACCTTCAGCCTAGTATTTGATATAAAATCACTCCTTCGAATTTATTATATGACATATTATGAAGCATTTATTGATCTTAATCGTTGCTGCGGCACTCTACTTACATTTCTATCCAAATGAAGAGGTGACTAACTTTTATCAAGAGAAAGTAGGTTATCTAAAAGGTTTCTTTTCAGAAGTTGGTGATACTAAAGTTCGCTTAAAGTCCGATAAAATTTATACCGACTTAGAAGGTGAATTAGAAAGCTTTTCTGAAAAGGAAATCGAGCGCTTAAAAGTTATTACTTCAGAGAGGCAAGTAGTGAAAGAGTTTTACCGTCAAATTTGCCAAACCGATAAACGCGACATTGTTTTCCATATTACCAATGAGCGAAAGGTCTGTTCAACCATTAGCCGTTATAGCAGTTTGCTTTAACCTTTAGAGTTAAAGCACCCTCTTCCTGCATTCATTGGCTAGCTAGCAGACAACTTCACCAGTAACTGAGCGAAGTTTTCGCTCGCTTGCTCTTGTGCTACATGTTGCTGGTCTTTTACCTGCCAGATACCATTTACCATAACATCTACAACTGGGTTTTGCTGACTAGCAAATATCACACTATCAAGTAAATGCTGATTTGCATTGGCAAATAACTTAGTTTTATTGCTATCTAGTACTAACAAATCTGCTTGTTTGCCTACCGCCAAACTGCCAGTATTGCTATTGGTACTTTGTGCACCACCTAGGGCTGCTTGTTGCCATAGATTCTGGCCAACAGAAGCTTGCTCTGTTGTTGCTAAAATTGCTCGCTGTTGCCTGATTAAACGCTGAGCATATTCAAGCCAACGTAATTCTTCAATCGGGTTAACTGATATATGACTATCAGAGCCAATGGCAATAGTGCCGTTTTCAGCTAAGAACTCCGTCGTAGGAAAAATACCATCACCTAAGTTTGCTTCGGTTGTTGGACAAATGCCTGCAATAGCCCCTTTAGCAATAATGCCTTTCCTTTCTGACTCATCAAGATGCGTCGCATGAATTAAACACCAATGTTTATCAAGTTCAATATTATCAAGTAACCATTGCACTGGCCTTTTACCATAATGGTTTAAGCAATCATCAACTTCTTTTTGTTGCTCACTAATGTGAATATGAATCGGTGCTTGCTTATCTAAGCTACGAACATGCTTTACCGCACTCGTTAATGATGTTTTATCAACCGCACGTAAAGAGTGTGGTGCGATTCCTACGTTGGTGTTTGCAAACTGCTCACTTAAGCTAAAAGAATCACTAACTAATTGGTTAAATTGCTCCGTTGAGTTAATAAAACGCTTTTGGCCATCGGTTGGAGTTTGTTCACCAAAACCACTGTGTTGGTAAAGCACCGGTAATAAAGTTAACCCTATGCCTGCCTCTTGCGCTGCTTCAAAAATAGCTTGTGCCATAGTGGCCAATTCAGCAGAGTTTCCACTATAGTTACTGCCATCAATATCATGGTGCAAATAGTGAAATTCTGCCACACGGGTATAGCCCATTTTTAGCATTTCAATATACAATTGCTTGGCAATATTTTTTGCATCCACCTCTGTTAACTGCGCTAAAAATTGATACATAATCTTGCGCCAAGTCCAAAAACTATCCTGCCCTTCACTGCCTTGTTCGCTAAAGCCAGCAAAAGCACGCTGAAAAGCATGAGAATGACAATTAACCATGCCAGGGATCACTGCACCTTTGGCTATTTCAGCGCCTTCAACCATGCCCGGTTCAATAGCAGTTATCACGCCCTGCTCTACGGTAATAGTTTGTTTGCTTGCCCAACCATCATTTAATAAAATATTTTCTGCGTATAATTTCATATTGCTCTACTAAGTTTATCTACGGAACGTCTACTGAGCTTACCGGCTTTGTTATTTTCTACTCATATTACCTACTAAAACAGGCTTACTTTGCTTGAGTGAAATCAGCCAAACATTGTACAAAGAGCTTTAGTTTTTCTTTAACTTGCTCTGCTTTTTGCACATTATATTGGTCGCTTGGCTCATCCATATAAGTATGTTGCGATAGCTCTAACTGCACTGCATGTATATTTTGTTCTGGCTGTCCATAACCTCGAGTTATAAAACCTCCTTTAAATCGGCCATTCACTACACTCGAATAAGGCGATAAATCAAGCTTCCCAATTTCTTCAATTAGCTCATTACTACAACTTGCACCATTAGCACTACCAAAATTGAAGTCTGGTAACTGGCCTTCAAAAAATCGTGGTACTTTTGAAAGAATAGAATGTGCATCTAACAAAACAACTTTACCAAACTCTGCTTTCATCTTAGCTAAAGTATCAGCTAAGGCTTGATGATAAGGTTGCCAGTATAGCGCTATTCTTCTTTGAATTTCAGCATCACTAGGCGTCTGCCCTGTTTTATATAATGGTGAGAGATCAAAAGCCGTGGTTGGGCAAAGCTCGGTGCTGTTGGCTCCAGGATATAAATTAACGCCATCAATATTTCGGTTTAAATCTATAACATAGCGACTATATTTGGGAGAGATGATTGCAATACCAAGATCTTGAGCAAAGTCATAGAGCTTATCCATGTACCAATCCGTATCAGGCACTTTACAACCAATATCTGTCATGCTGTTAGCTATGTCGCTTGGTATTAATTGACCGTTATGTGGCATGCTAATAAGCATACCTATCTTTCCTGAGCTGAAGTTATAACTTGTATTCATAGTACCACCTAAACATAAAAGGCTACCGGTTGTATATACAACCTAATTGATGCTAATTTATCATGCGTTAGTCAGTCTAAGCAAGACTATCAAGCAATTCTTTTGTCAGACTTGTATTAGTACGCTCCATTTATAATAGGTTTTACCTATGGTGACAATAGATAAAAGCCATTTTATTAAATGATTATGAACTATCATAATAGCAACATCTTAACGAACTAAGCCAAGTAGTTACTTGCTAGTACAGAATTCAATTACCAAGGAAATCATTATGTTTAACGATATTACCGGCCAAAAAGTCCCTAGTGTAACTTTCCCAATCATAGCTGATGACACATGGAGTGCACGTAATAGTGAAGATATTTTTGCTAATAAAACAGTTGTGGTATTTTCATTACCCGGCGCATTTACACCGACTTGTTCATCATCTCATTTACCACGTTATAACGAACTAGCTCCTAAATTATTCGCCAATGGCGTTGATGAAATTGTTTGTCTTTCAGTAAACGATACTTTTGTAATGAATGCTTGGGCAAAAGATCAAGATGCTGACAATATTAGCTTTATTCCAGATGGTAACGGTGAATTTACTCAAGGTATGGGGTTGTTAGTTGATAAATCAGAAATAGGCTTTGGTAAACGCAGCTGGCGTTACGCTATGTTAGTTAAAAATGGCGTCATTGAAAAAATGTTTATAGAGCCTGACCTACCAGGTGACCCGTTTGAAGTGTCAGATGCCGATACTATGCTTAACTTCATTAACCCTGAGGCAGTACAAAAAACAGAAGTTGCTATTTTCACTAAACATGGCTGTTCACATTGTGCCAAAACCAAAGCGTTATTAGCAGAACAAGGTCTACAGTATGAAGAAATGATTTTGGGTGAAGATACCAGTATTACCGCAATGCGCGCCATTACAAAGGCCGATACAACACCACAAGTATTTATTGATGGTAAACATATTGGTGGTAATGATGAGTTAACAAGATACTTTAGCTAATGCACATTGTAGGCATAACAAAAACACAATAATGGTATACTTACCTTATTGTGTTTTTTTAGCTACTCGTACAGCTGCTTTTGGAATAATTGATGGATAACCAACCTTACAACCCACTTCACGGTATTAACTTAAAAACTCTGGTCACTGAGCTAGAAGCTCACTTTGGCTTTGAAGCACTTGGTAAAGAAATTAGAATAAAATGCTTTACTGATAACCCAAGTATCCAATCTAGCTTAAAGTTTTTACGTAAAACGCCATGGGCACGTGAAAAAGTTGAACAGCTTTACATTAAAAACAAGCATAAAATTCGTGGATAGTTAAGTTTACCTGTATTAATCACGGCATTTAATAAGCATATTTACTTGCCTATAGCATATAGCTAGCAATGCTATCAAAGCACTGGTGTTAAAGGCTTTATTAGCTCATGATAATTGTTTACTCATTAACAATTATCACAACATTCTTCTTATTATGTCTCAAATAACAAAGTACATTTTAACTTGGCAATGCCCTGATAGTAGCGGTGTTTTAGCCAAGGTTTCACAGAGCCTTTTTTCACACGGCGCCTTTATCACTGAAACCTCACAATATAGCGATCCTTATACTGATACCTTTTTTTCACGTATCGCATTTGATGATCGTAATTTAACCGTATCAAGTAGCGAATTTGTAACTGCATTAGATGAGTTAGCTAAACCACTAGCAATGCAATATCAATTACGTAAACGTGAAGATGTACCTAATATTCTCATTGCAGTATCAAAAGACGATCACTGTTTGGTCTCTTTACTTACTAAATGGAAATCTGGTGTTCTTCCGATAAATATAGTTGGTGTTTTCTCTAACCACCAAGATTGCCAAGCGTTAAGTGAGTGGCATAATATCCCCTTTCATCATTTACCTGTAAATGCAGGGACTAAACGAGAGCAAGAAACTAAAATTACAGAGCTGATGACTGAGCTCAAAGTCGACTTATTAGTGCTGGCCCGCTATATGCAAATACTTTCAGACAAGCTATGCCAAGAACTAGAGGGCAGAGCAATTAACATCCACCACTCTTTCTTACCAAGTTTTAAGGGTGCTCGTCCTTACCATCAAGCACATGCAAGGGGCGTAAAGGTGATTGGTGCAACAGCTCATTACGTTACCGCCAACCTTGATGAAGGTCCAATTATTGCTCAAGAAGTAAAACCTATAAACCATACATACACCATAGAGCAAATGGTGCATACTGGGCATGATTTAGAGGCCACCGCATTGAGTCATGCGGTAAAAGTCCATGCTGAGCAACGAGTCTGCCTAAATGGTGACAAAACAGTAATCCTTGCTTAGGTTATAGTCATCATTTCCTATGGCTGTAAGTATTTTTTTACAGCCGTCAACTCCCCCTGACGTTCGTCACTTTTCTAAATAAAGATAAAATTAGCCTAAGTACTCGCTTTATGATTAAAATTAACTCATAACCTATTTTTATAAAAAGTCCTGTCCATGATAAATATTGAAAAAATTCATCACGTTGCTTATCGCTGCAAAGATGCAAAAGAGACCACTGATTGGTACAAAGATAAGTTGAATATGGATTTGGTACTCGCTATTGCAGAAAATGAAGTGCCTTCAACCAAAGCACCTGACCCGTATATGCACATTTTTCTTGATGCTGGTAATGAAAATGTATTGGCATTCTTTGAGTTGCCAAATTCACCAACCATGGATAGAGATCAAAATACACCTGCATGGGTGCAGCATATTGCTCTTAGAGTTGCTAACCTTGAAGCTTTAGTTTCAGCGAAAGAAGAACTAGAAAGTAAAGATGTAGAAGTGCTTGGCCCAATTAACCATGGCGTATTTAAATCTATTTATTTCTTCGATCCCAATGGTCATCGTTTAGAGCTTGCTGCAAATACCGGTACACCAGAACAATATAAAGAGCTTAACAGCGTTGCCCATGACATGATTGAAGAATGGTCTGTCACTAAACGAGCTCCTCGTCACGCAGCCTGGTTACACGAACAAGATTAGTCTTTTGACTAAAAGCGATCGTTTCAGAATAATTCCTCCAAATGATTCTGAAAATTAAAAAGCCCGTAAGCAATATACTTACGGGCTTTTGTTTTTATTAACGAATACTAGTTATGGGTAATTAAGGTAAGCTAGAAGAGCTTAAAAATACTAAACTTCATATTCTTTACGTAAGTGCTTAGCAGCATTAACCATATTTTCTAACGCCAGCTTTGTTTCTTTCCACCCGCGAGTTTTTAAACCACAGTCAGGGTTAACCCATAACCTTTCTAGTGGAACATGCTTTTGTGCTTTTTCAATTAAGTTCACCATCCAATCAACAGCTGGCACATTTGGCGTATGAATATCATAAACCCCAGGCCCTAAGTCATTTGGATAGGTTTGCTCATCAAAAGCATCTAGTAATGACATATTGGAACGTGACGTTTCAACCGTTAATACATCAGCATCAAGTGCGATAATCGCCGGTAAAATATCATTAAACTCTGAATAACACATATGACTATGAATTTGTGTCGCAGAAGGCGCTTTAGCTGCTGACAAACAAAATGATGCCGTTGCCCAATCAAGGTATTCTTGCCACTGGCTTTGTTTTACTGGCATACCTTCACGGATGGCTGGTTCATCAATTTGAATGATTTGTGTGCCACTACCTATTAAATCAACCACTTCATCACTAATCGCCAGTGCTATTTGTTTTGCTACTTGCTCACGTGATAAATCATCACGAACAAATGACCAACATAAAATGGTAATAGGCCCAGTGAGCATGGCTTTTACTGGTTTATCTGTTAAAGATTGCGCAAAGTTAGTCCATTCTACGGTCATCGCTTTTTTACGGCCTATATCACCAAAAATAATTGGCGGCTTAACACAACGAGAGCCGTAACTTTGCACCCAAGCAAATTGTGTAAAAGCTACACCATCAAGTAATTCACCAAAATATTCCACCATATCATTACGCTCAGCTTCGCCGTGTACTAAGACATCTAAGCCAATTTCCTCTTGGCGCTTAATAGTATCTTTAATTTCAGCTTGAATTAAATCAGTATATTGAGCATCAGTGATTTCATTGCGACGCCACTTAGCGCGTGTTTCACGTATATCACCCGTTTGTGGAAAGGAGCCAATGGTTGTTGTCGGTAAAAGTGGTAAATTCAACTCAGTTTGTTGAGCAACTTTACGGGTTTCAAAGCTTTCTTTACGAGAAAAATCAGCCTTAGTTAGTGCGCTAACGCGTTGCTGAACCAAGGTGTTATTTATACGCTTTGATACACTTCGGGCTATTGCAGGGTTTGAGTACTGGGTAATCTCATCAATATTCTCATTAACAAGCGCGGATTTTAATAGACTTAATTCCTGACATTTTTGCTTAGCAAAAGCTAACCATGACTTGAATTCACTATCTAATTTACTTTCCTGATCTAAATCCACTGGTGAATGTAGCAATGAACATGAAGGTGCCAACCATAAACGATCACCAAGTTTTCTATATAGAGGTCTAAGCGTTTTATAAGCCGACACTAAATCCGTTTTCCAGACGTTACGCCCATTGATGACACCTAATGAAATGATCCAGCTTGCTGGTAAACGCTCAATAATTGCATTCACATCACTTTGCTCGGCAACCGTATCAATATGCACCCCATTAAAGTCTAAGTCTTTAATTAAGCCTATATGATGATCAATTGAAGCAAAGTAGCTGGTTAGCAATACTTTTAATCGGCCTTTATTTAATGTTTGATAGGCTTGGCTAAACGCTTGTTGCCACTTATCATCTAACTCAAGACCCAATACCGGTTCATCAAGTTGTAACCACTGTACTCCAGCATCTGATAATTGTGTTAACACCTCTTGATAGCGTATTAATAGCTCAGGTAATAGTGCTAATTTATCTTCATTACCAGTCACACTTAAATAAAGATAAGTTATTGGCCCAAGTAATACCGCTTTACGGTTATCACTGACAGCTTGTGCTTCATTGAAATGAGCAAGTAAATTATCAGTATTAACCGAGGTATCTTTGGCTAATAATGATGCACTTAATTCAGGCACAATGTAATGGTAATTCGTATTAAACCATTTAGTCATATCACTCGCAGCACATTGACAACCGGATGGCGCTTGACCACGACCAATACGAAACTCCAAGTCTAAATCGAGTGTTGAAGCGTTTTGTTTTTCGTCGCTATGTTCGTGAGAATGGTTATGCTCGGTAAAACGTTCTGGAGCTAAACCAAGCAAAAGTGTAGTGTTTAATACGTGATCATAATGAGCAAAATCTCCCACAGGTAAGCATTCAATCCCTGAACCTTGCTGAATTTGCCAGTTCTGTTGGCGACGAACCTTACATTCAGTAAGAAAGTCAGCTTGTGATAAATCTCCACGCCAGTATTTTTCTAAAGAAAATTTCAGTTCGCGCTTTGCACCAATTCTTGGAAAACCTAAATTATGAATTTGCATGTCTACTCCAGTGTGTTTATTTGAAATGCTAATAAAAAATTAATAACTCTGTTAACTGGCTAGCTATCCTTAATATTTATTTTTATTAAAAAACAAATAGACGTCTAGACGTTTGAATGGTTATAATCTAGAAAAGTGGAGATTATGACAAGCGCATAAATTTCAATAAGGATATGAGGAAAATTCAATGTTTGAAATCAAACACCTAAAGACACTGACAACTTTGGCTAGTACAGGGAATATTCGCAAAGCTGCGGAGGTTCTATTTACTAGTCAATCAGCCTTATCCCATCAAATAAAAGATTTAGAACAGCGATTAAATGCCCCTCTATTTATTCGTAATACGTCACCTGTTGAATTCACTGACGCTGGGGCTGTACTATTAAGTTTAGCCCATGACATTTTGCCCAAAGTGAAGCAGGCTAATATGGATTTAACCTGCCCGACTAAGAGTACTAACACACTGAAAATAGCCATTGCCTGTCACGCTTGTTTTCAGTGGTTACTGCCCGTAACGGGAGGGTTTTCACAACAACATAATGATTGGAATATAGAATTTATCGATGAAAACTTTACTCAAAGTGCTAACCGAAATAAATTAAGTGAGGTGAATAAAAACTGTGCTGATATACTATTTACCGATGAAAAACTCAATGAGACAAATTACCTATATCAAGAAATAGGGAGATTTGAAGTGGTCGCCGTGATGGCAAAACAGCAACAACTTAATAATACGCCAGTAACTAAGCTAAGTTATCTAACCCCTTTTGATTTTACCTACTTAACCCTACTTACCTACCCACTAGCAACAGAAAGATTAGATATATTTAAGCTATTTTTAACACCCACAGACATCACGCCTAAAAAGGTTAAACAGGTTAATAACAGCCATGTTATGCTGCAAATGGTCGCGGCAAATATGGGGGTTGCTACCTTACCCGATTGGTTGGTGACCAGTTTAACCCAACAATCTCTATTACATACCCTACCTTTGGGACAATCAGGAATTTACAAACATTTATATGCTTGTTATCAAAAAGACAGCAAGCATATAGGCCAAATTGAACAACTTATCCCTGCAGCCAAGCAGGCATTTTCTGCCCTTTATAATTAGCTTGGGAACAGCCTATGTGGTTTCAAAAAGAAATTAATGTAAAATCAAGAAAACGCGGATTTCACCTTATTACTGACGAAGTACTAAGGCAATTACCTGAGCTAGCTAGTATTAACTGTGGAGTTTTGCATTTATTTATCAAACATAGCTCAGCATCTATTACCTTAAATGAAAATGCCGATCCAACCGTTCGCAGTGATATGGAAGCTCATTTTAATCATTTTGTACCTGAAAAAGCGCCTTATTACCAACACACCTACGAAGGTGATGATGATATGCCTGCACATATAAAGGCGAGCTTATTGGGTAACAGTTTGAGTTTGCCCATTACTCATGGGCAAATAAATATCGGCATTTGGCAAGGTATTTACCTTGGTGAACATAGAAACCATGCAGGTAGTAGAACACTAGTTGTCACCATTAATGGAGAGTAAATATCACATAAGCGCTAACAGCAATTCATAGCTAGCGCTCGGTATAGTCATTTATTTCTCTTAGTTATTATTGATAAGTAACGCTTCCATCATTGAGCCTGTTTTAGGTAAAGCAAGTAAAGCCAAATACTTACTCCACAGCTCGGCATGACTTTCATCTTCCACTCTAGCAGCAAGGTAATCTCGCACTAAGTCTTGACCATAATTATAGGTAATTACATAAGAGCGATTGTGCGCAATAAAGCTCAGACGTTGCTTAGCTTTAACTTCTGTACTTAGTGAATATTTCATCAATAGAGCTATTGCTTGTTCAGCTGTTATTTCATTGTCAATGTAACGTTGCCCTACCATATTATCGGCATAAGATAACTTATGTAATACAGTCTGAATTTGATAATAAAGTTCAGCTTTTTTCTTATCAATGCCTGCTAATGGAAATAAGGTATCACGCTCAAAGGCGATCCTTTCTTGCCACGGAAAGGCAACTTCAATGCCAAAATTGGCACTGCCTTCAGCAAGTAAAGACGTTGGTCCATAGAGGTTGTAAATACTGTACTCAACCCAACCCTTTTCATTAAACAGCTTTTTATCAAGTAAGGCATTAAACAAGTGGTGACCTGGATAACCCTCATGAGCAGCAAGATCGACTGCTCGCTCAATATAAATTGGAATGTCCGTATTTAACTGAATCAAACTATAGCTATCGCCTTTATACCAGTTATAGGCTGTCCACACTTGGTCATGAACCAATTCAACATCAAAATTTTCATTAGCGGGCAAGTCTATAAACTGTAGTGTTCGGCGTCTTGCCTCATTTATTGCGGCATCAAAAACCTTATTAAGCTTCTCTTTTGGAATAATAAACTCAGCTCTATAATCGTTGAATCTTTGATTTAATTCACCCGCCCCAGGCACTAAGGCATCTAGCTCTCTTAAAACTTGTTCAAAATGCTGCTCATCAAATTCTGGTGGTGTTACATCATATAAAGCTTTACATTCAGCGCGAAAATCAAGTTTATTCCCATCTAGTTGCTCAATATAAGCCTGCGATGATCGTAAATGAATAATCAGAAAATCAAGCCGAGCCTGCTCATCCTTTATTTCAGCTTCTCCCAGCTGCTCAGCAGCAGATACGAGAGATTGAGCTTCTTGTTTCAACTGAGCTAAGCTAGACTTTTCTATGCCTAGTTGCCACTCTTTGGGACCATAATAGGCATCAACATAATATTCACTGTGCTGCCCTATGCTTAGTGACAACTTGACGTAACGCTCCGCTATTTCATTAATTGTATTCATAAGTTTTTATACCTTAATCTTTATTCTTAGCTCAGCCATGAGTGACACTTAAAATATAGGTATATTGTATACCATAAGCTTATCATTGTGAGAATAAATGCTTTTATAAGGTAAAAGAAACTAGGACTGCAATATCTGTATAGCGATTACCTAAGCATCTTGTTGATGATGTTATCTGGAATCTATGACTTTGGCTTTATGTGGGTAGATTGGATCCCCGACCAAACACTCCGGGGATGACGCCTTGAGGGCTGGTATTAACTATTAACTATTAACTATTAACTATTAACTACCAAATAGTACTCAGCTTTAAGCTGTTTTGTTCAAGTTAAAGGAAGCAGTACGGAGTTGACGTTAGTCAAGACTCCGTACTGCCTGTACTTCAGCTTTCAGCCCACTATAGGGTGTTCAAATTATTTCCTGAAGAGTTTGTGAGTACTTTTGAAATCTAAATTGACAATGCTAATAGCATTCAGCTTTAAGTTGTACTGTTCAAGTTAAAGAAAAAAGCACGGAGTTGATGACTATCAATGAGTACTTTTGACGCCTAAATTGAACAATACAACGACAAGGTGAATGTTATTCAAAAACTAGTCTTCTTCGAGAACATGCGGCCCTGCGTAGTTATCGAAGCGTGAAAATTGACCTTGGAAGGTAAGTGGTACACGACCAATCGGTCCGTTACGCTGTTTACCAATAATTATTTCTGCCATGCCTTTAAATTCACTATCATCGTGATAAACCTCATCACGGTAAATAAACATGATTAAATCGGCATCCTGCTCTATTGAACCTGATTCACGTAAATCAGAGTTAATTGGGCGTTTATCACTACGTTGCTCTAGACCACGGTTTAACTGAGAAAGTGCAACAACTGGCACTTGTAATTCTTTCGCAAGAGCTTTAAGTGAACGTGAAATTTCGGCAATTTCTAAAGTACGGTTATCAGAGAATTGTGGTGCACGCATAAGTTGTAAATAATCAATCATGATCAAGCTGATACCGCCATGATCTCGATGAATTCTACGCGCACGAGAGCGAACTTCCGTCGGCGTTAAACCTGCAGCATCGTCAATAAACATTTTACCCTTTTCCATGAGTAAACCCATGGTTGAAGATAAACGTGCCCAATCTTCATCTTCTAACTGACCAGTACGAATTTTGGTTTGATCAATACGCCCTAGTGATGCCAACATTCTCATCATGATTTGATCTGAAGGCATCTCTAAACTGAAGATAAGTGCAGGATGCTCTTGAGTCATAGCGGCATGCTCTGCCAAGTTCATCGCAAAGGTAGTTTTACCCATAGAAGGACGAGCAGCAACAATAATTAAATCTGATTTTTGCAAACCTGCGGTCATTTTATCTAAGTCAGCATAACCACTTGGTACACCCGTAACACCGCCTGATGGTGATGAACAAAGTTTCTCAATACGATCAACGGTTTTTTCTAATACTGAATTAAGGGTTTCAGGACCTTCAGATTTATTGGCTCGTTTTTCGGCAATAGCAAAAACTTTGGTTTCTGCAAAATCAAGTAATTCCGCACTGGTGCGCCCTTGGGTATCATAACCTGCTTCAGCGATTTCATTGGCAACGCTAATCATTTCACGGGTTACTGCACGCTCACGAACAATGTCAGCATATGCAGTGATGTTAGCCGCACTTGGTGTATTTTTCATCATCTCAGCGAGATAAACAAAGCCGCCAGCATCATCAAGTTGCTGATCGTTTTCTAAGGCTTCAGATAAGGTGATTAAATCAACCGGTTCGCCTAGCTCAATGAGTGCACCGATAGTTTCAAAAATAAGACGATGTGAACGGCTATAAAAATCAGCAGCTACTGCTCGTTCTGCAACACGATCCCAAGTTTCATTATCTAGCAGTAAACCACCCAATACCGATTGTTCGGCTTCTAATGAGTGCGGTGGTACTTTTAATTCATCAATTTGTTTGTCTTTAATAAATTGCTGTTCTTTGGCAAATTTACGTGGCTTCTTTTCTGCCATTACCTTAACCCTACTCTGTTACATCACCATACTCGTATTGCCTAAAAGGAACTAAAAACAGCTAATACGAGTATCTAAAAAAGGAGTGCTAATGTAGCAGAAATTGCCTTATGGGAATATAAAAGTTTTCTAAAAAATCAGTACTGCCTTTAACACTTTATTTACTGCTCACCTCAACATTACCACTAACTGTTGATACTCTTACTAAAGCACTACCATTTACCGTTTGAAAACTAAGCTTAGCGCCGGGGCCGTATTCATCATGCTCAGTTTTAGTTTGGGTAATATTATTGTCGATATCACCGCCAACACTTGATTTCAGACTAAAATCAGCATTAATACCTTTTTGAAAGGTAAAGTCTAGGTCGCCACTAACCGTAGAAGCTTTTAATAGCGCCTTCTCCTCTAGGTTTAACTTTGCTTTCAAGTCACCACTAACGGTTCTAATACGTAGTTCTACCACTTGACCTAAATCAAGCTCACTACTGCCTGAAACATTATTAAAAAAGACTTCTTTTGCTTGACTATTAATAAACACTTCACCACTAACAGCACGTATTTCTAGGCGCCCCGTGGAGTTTTTATCTTTTATGTCACCACTAACGGCTGATAACGCGACTTTACCAGATAAGCCATCACTATTGATATTTCCGCTAATACTGTTTAATTCAACACTTTGCGTTATGTTTTTTGCTAAAACATCACCACTAACAGTTTTAACTTCAACACCGCCATGTAAGTTTGAAACTTGAATATCACTTGAAACGCTGCTTGATTTCATACGAATGTTTTTAGGCATAAAGACAGTGATTTTAGAGCCATCAGCATTCCAATTATCCATTCTTGGATATTCTACATTGATCAGTACTTGTGCGCCTTTTTGCTCAAAAACAAGCTTTTCTGCATCGTCATCTAATGTGCCTGTTACAGAAATTTTATCTTTATCCCAACCAACCACATTGATAAAGCCGCTATGATTATTAATTGATATATTAGTAACGTTATCGCTCGGTAAACTTTCAGCTATTTCTGTTTTTGCTAATACTTGTGTACTTAGCAGTAGACATGAAGCAAGGGTAAACCCGGCAGTTAGCTGCTTTATGGTATTTGTTAATGTATTCATATAAACCTCTTTCTTTAGTATTTTTTACTGTATTTAACTTTTATAAAATAAGCTAAATCACTTGATATTGACGATATAATTGCTGCAACAACTTCAGTTCTTGTTGCTGAGTAAAATCGAGTAAGTTAAGTAGATCCGCATTATTTTCATCTGCTAATAATGCTTTTCTTATAGATGCCCTGGCATCAGATAGCTGTTTTAACTCTTTCTGCATTGCAGCAGGTAATTTGTCTAACGTTGGTTGACCATAACTCACTAATAAGGTCTGCTTTTGTTGTTGAAAATTTGTCTGCATAAAGCTGACTAACTGACCTTGCGTTATACCTTCTTTCTGCTGTGTTTGCGCCATTTCAGGCGCTTTCATGTCACCAATAGATGGAGAAAAAGTAAACCATGAAACAAGCATTACCAATAACACAGACGCCGCCCAGGCACTTGGCACAAAAAAATTACTTGGTTTATTGTCCGATTCTTGTTGTCCTTTATGATTAATCGCCCGTTCAATACCCGACCATAACTCACGCTCTGGTGTCATTTCATTCGGTAACCTTGCCACCTGCTCAGCAAGGTCTTTATCTGAAAGTACCCTACCTTGATGTGTGTGATTATTCATGACCCATCCCCTGCTCTACCGATGAAAATTCAATGTCACTTAATGACTCTTTTAATAAGTTTCTTGCCCTGTGGTATTGTGATTTACTTGAGCCAACCGCCATTTTTAACATCTTGGCGATTTCTTCATGGCGATAGCCCTCTACAGCAAACAAAACAAAAACCAAGCGGGCTCGCTCTGGTAATCGAGCAATATGACGATCTAAAACGGTTAAGGTCGAATCATCTGTTAAACCAGTACTTGGCTCAACAAGACTCGCTCCCTGCTCTTCAATACTAAAAACTCGTTGTAACCAATTTTTATGTTTACGTAGATGTCCCAACACAACGTTTGTTGCAACACTGTGTAGCCAAGTACTAAATTTACTTTCACCACGAAAATTATTAATTTTTTGCCACAAGACAACAAAGACTTCTTGGCAAACATCTTCAGCGCTGTCTTTATCTGCGAGCATTCGCCAGCACAAGGCATAAATTGGCCTATGATGTTTCTCATATAACTTATAGAAGGCACTCTGCGAGCCTTGCTTAGCTTGTGCTATCCACAATTCCTCACCATTACCCTGGCCCTTATTAGCGCTAAACAGCGCTTGACCATCAATAACTTTGTTGCGGTTTTTCTCTTGATTATCCAACGATAAAGACCTCTGTCGGCTGCAAAATAATTTCCTTTGTAATCCGTAATATTAAATAAGATACCTGAGGTAATGAAAAGGTTTAAAGAGATTTAGTAAATAATTAAGTTCTTTTTTAAAGCCGCTTTATTAAGCAATACCACGCACTGGTTACATCTTGTTACTTTTACCAATTTCACTGAGTTAGCTTTTATCTAAAATGACGTGTAAATTAACATCACTATAACAATAACAGCCGTTACACCTAAGGAATATTAAATGAAACTAACCAGTCTAGCCATCGCTCTTACCATCGCTTTAGGCAGTAGCCAAGCTGCTTTTGCTGCCGATGATAAAAAAGATAAAGCAAAGAAAAAAGAACAAACAATTGCCCAAATGATAGAAAAGAAAACAGAAACAATTGGTTTGTTTGATTTTTATCAAGATAAAAAGACTGGTGAAACCTTAATGTTGCTTGATGAAAGCCAGCTAAATACACCCTTTTTACATTTTGCCCAAACTGTTGATGGTCTTGCTGATGCCGGACATTTCCGTGGCGGCTATCGTGGTGAACAAATCATTGAATTTAGACGTTACTTTGATCGCATAGATATTGTTACCAAAACATCTCGTTATCAATTTGATGAGACTAACCCAATTAGCCGTGCTAAAGATGCCAATATTAGTGAGGCTGTATTAGCCAGTTTAAAAATTGAAAAAGTTGAAAGCGGTCAAATTGCGCTAAAAGTTGATAAGCTATTTTTAAGTGAGGCACTTCATAAAGTATCTCCTTGGGCGCGTGTTGATGATAAAAATGCTAAGAAGCGTTTTAAAGTAGGAAAGCTAAATAGTAAAAAATCACGAATTCTAGATAAACGCGCTTATGATAACAATGTCGACATTGTTGTTGATTATGTATTTAATAATCCAAACCCAAGTGTTTATGGCTCACGAGCTGTTTCTGATCCTCGCTCAGTATCAATTAAATTACAGCATTCATTTATAGAGCTACCTAAAGAAGAGTTTACTCCTCGTTATGAAGATGCACGTATTGGTTATTTTGGTAGTCAATATGATCAAATGACTTCAAGTAGCTGGGCACCATATAAGGATGTAATTAACCGCTGGAACTTAGTGAAAAAAGATCCAAGTGCCGATTTGTCTGAGCCCGTTGAACCCATTGTTTGGTGGATTGAAAATACCACACCGTTAGAATGGCGCGATACAATCCGCGACGCAACCTTAGCTTGGAATAGTTCTTTTGAAAAAGCTGGCTTTAAAAATGCCGTGCAAGTAAAAGTGCAACCCGATGATGCTACCTGGTCAGCTGGTGATTTGAATTATAATGTTCTGCGTTGGACTTCATCTCCACAACCTCGATTTGGTGGCTATGGCCCGTCTTTAGCAAATCCATTAACGGGTGAAATGCTTGGTGCGGACATTATGCTTGAATTCATTTTTATGAAAAATCGTTGGATATATAACAGCTTATATAGTCAAGGGGCCGCAAGTGTAGGTTTTAGCAATAACGAAGAAAGTGAAGCTCCTAATTCAGTCAATTCCCTTAACTGCAGTGCAGGCCATGAGTTACAACAAGGATTTTTGCTTAGTCAATCAATGTCTAACAGTAGCGACATAGAAAATAAAGCGGTATTAAAAGAAGGTTTGCGTCACTTAGTACTTCATGAAGTAGGTCATACCCTGGGCTTAAATCACAACATGAAAGCTTCTATTATGTGGGACGAAAAAGAAATTCATGACAAAACACTTACTCAAGGGGTATTAACAGGCTCAGTTATGGATTATGCACCAATTAATGTTGCACCTAAGGGCACAACACAAGGTGATTTTTTCCAAACTGAACCAGGCCCTTACGATGACTGGGCAATAAACTATGGTTATTCAATTGCACTTGAGAATCCAGAGCAAGAACAAGCGCGCTTAGCAAAAATATTATCACGCTCTGGTGAAAAAGGTTTAGCGTTTGGTAATGATGCCGATGATATGCGTGCACCTGGTCGTCACATTGACCCACGTATTATGACTGGCGATTTATCATCAAACCCTGTGGCATACGCAACAGATCGCATGAACTTAATTCAAGACTTACTAACGGAGCTAAAAGATAAGACGCTTATCGATGGTCAGTCGCATCAACAATTATTAGTATCAGCCAACTCATTATTTGGTCAATATCGACGTCAAGCTGACGTGATATCACGCCAAATTGGCGGTGTATATATTGAACGTAATGTTGTAGATAGCAATGCAGAGCAAAGCCTACCCTACACACCTGTACCTAAAGAAAGACAACAAGCCGCAATGCAGGCATTAACTAGCTATGTATTTGCAGGTGACACATTAACAAGCATGCAACCACTATATAGTTACATGCAACACCAACGTCGCGGTTTTAATCATTTCAACAAAAATGAAGACCCTAAAGCACACGATATGATCTTGCATATGCAAAAGTCAGTATTAAACCAACTGCTGCATAAAAACGTATTAAAGCGTATTTCAGATACTAGCTTGTATGGTAATGACTATTCTTTAACGGCGGTAATGTCTGATTTAACTTCTGCAATTTTTGTTGATAGTAAAAAAGCCAGCTCTACTAGCCATAATGTTCAGATTGAATATGTTAACCGCTTAATTGCTATTGCCGGTGTTGTTAAACCTTCATCTTACGATAACTTAGCTAAAGCAGCAGCATTAGGTCAGCTTAATGCTATTTTGGACACCAGCTCTTCAATGGGCTTTGGTAAGAGTTCTGAAACAAAAGCGCAAGATGCTTATATCAGCTTAATGATAAGTAAAGCGCTTAAAGTCTAATCTGTGAAGTAACGCTAGCTAAATAGCTGAATAAAGCTAAAAAAGCCCCGCTAACACTGATAATTAAGTGTTAGCGGGGCTTTTTATTTTTAGCTATTTCTAAGGTAAATTGGCACAAAAAAAGCGCCAATTGGCGCTTTTTTACGTTTACTTTAAGTAATAAGAATTTACTTCTTACCAATTGCAGCAAAACGTTTGTTGAATTTATCAACACGACCACCGGTCTCAGCAGCTTTCTGCTTACCAGTGTAGAATGGGTGACAAGCAGAACATACGTCTAGGTGAATGTCTTTACCTAAAGTA
>Ga0105359_10001664_pt1 | contig 18627 bp, 17 predicted proteins | sample GOMGulsemesocosm_6_FD_83659 | JGI IMG/M metagenome (GOLD analysis project Ga0105359, IMG submission 83659) | Methane-oxidizing microbial communities from mesocosms in the Gulf of Mexico - GOM8C Gulf of Mexico | ecosystem: Environmental > Aquatic > Marine > Cold seeps | place: Gulf of Mexico...
AATTGACGAACAACATCAAAGTTGTAGTCTACTGCTGACGTATTACTTATGGTCATGTTATGGATTCCGCAGAGTTATTATTAATGAGAATAGCTTATATCGGCCTCATTTTGACAAAACGCACAAAATCGAGTGATATTTAATCTATTTCTGTTTATTTGCCAACCGGCAATGGTTTATTGCACTAATATAGAGCTAACAGTGTCATAAACAGGGCGATTCTACCCTTTGCACATGCTATAAATCAACCATCAGAGTCGTTTAAATTTGACCTAGATCAAGTTTAAATAGATTTCCAATGAAACCTTTCATGGCTACAAAAATAATCGAAATAATTATCATTGATAGCTACTAGGTCAAAGGTGTTCAAAAAATAAACGTATATGGCTAATTTACAAAGTAGACTATATTTTAACACTCAGCCAGTTTGCTGAGTTTTTTAGGATTGATGACTTGAATTGTTTTTCCATCCAACTGAATTAATTCGTTTTTATGAAACTTTGAGAAAATTCGGCTCAGTGTTTCACGGCGTAATCCTAAGAAGTCAGCAATATCAGTACGATTGAGTGCTAAGGTAAATGTATCATCACTATTGTTATAATCAGTACTTCTCATGAGAATATTCAATATAAATGACGCTAATAAACTTTCGGCGGTTCTTTTACCACTGTAGGCTTGACGATTTTGCTCGCGGATATAATTTTGTCGGTTGAGTAGTTCAATAAAGCATTGCTGTATTTCTGGTACGGGTTTACCGTACGAATTTAGATGTTGGGTCGGTAATTTGCTGACCGAGCTATCGCCAACGGCGATAGCCGTATAATTATACTTTTTTAAATATAACGCGTCTTCGCCAATGAGCTCACCAGGAAAGCGTAAGCCAATTATTTTTTCTTCACCTTCCAAAGTGAGCTGACAGAGTTTGAATACCCCCGTCGTAACCGTGTATATTTCGGTTAACGGATTACCTTGGTGAAAAATAACGGTGTTTTTTTTAGTTGTTTTTGTAGCTGTTCTTTTTGGAGGGATAAGCTTTTTGACAAAATGTGCGTTTATATGTGAGGGATGTATTGGTTCGCAATGAACGTTAATTGAGTTCTTTAATACGTCGACATTACTATTTACCGATGTTGAATCACAGCTAGACTCTGTTGTAGAAGTAGAATTTTCTATGGATTTAGTAGCTGTGTTCATGGTTTATTTGTTAAGATTCCGTTCTAAATTGCCTCTACATACTAAGGTGTTCTGTAAGTAATAACAATAACCTGCAGATAAAGATTAAATGTTTAACACTGTTATTTTTAAATTAGCCATTATTTTATTAGCTATAAATGCACTTTCGGCGTGTGATCCTACTGAAAAATCAGCTGAGCCTGTGGTAACGAGTACTGCGTTTTCCTGCTTAACTTCGCAAAGTAGCTGTGTTATTGACACTGAACTTGGTCTGATTAGGGTCGAGTTTTCAGGTGAAACGTTACAAGGAAAGTTAAAAACTGAGTTACCTTTTCAAATATCAATACAGTTTGACTCTGTAAACCCTGTGGATACCTTACCAAGTGTGCAGGGGCACTTGGAAGGGATAACGATGTTTATGGGCAAGCTGCCGGTGTTTTTCAAAGAAAATAAAGTGGGGAATAGCCTAGTGGCAGAAACGTTGTTGGCAAGCTGTCATGAAGAAGTGATGAAATGGCGTTTATGGTTACAGCTTGAGTCGAATGACGCTGATGGTGTTAAGCAGCAAACGGTGTTTATAGATTTTGAGAGTATTCAGACATAAATATTAACGTTACCAGCCGGTTTTAATGCCCCAAATAAACCATTTACCAACAAGTTCAACCACTCGCTTTAGTAATAGCGTGGGATGACTAAAACCATTGCCGATAGTCAATGTCAAGATTTGTGTCACTATTAAGTAAAAAAAAGCACCATTAATAATGGTGCTTTTTTTGTTATTCTTTCAATGCTAAAGCAAGCAAAAAATTAGTCTTATTAACATCTACTGCTTAAATATTATTAGTGACATCAACAGAAAGTTTCAATCGTTGACCGGGTTGTAAATACTTAGCTCTATTTAAACTATTCCATCGCTCAATATCACTAATACTAACCTTAAATTTATTGGCAATACGTGCAAAAGAGTCGCCACGTTTTACCTTATAGGTAATATTACGCATTATTGCCGCATTAATTCCTTTAGTGGCTTGAGAGGCTTTAGTTGATGTTGCTGATTTTTGCCAAATCACCAATTTTTGCCCTAGTTTCAAGGTATCGCGTGGGGCAAAGCCATTCCATTTTGCAATACTGCGACTATTCACTTTATAGCGTTGACCAATATCCCAAAGGTTGTCACCGGAAACAACGGTGTGCGTTATTTTTACACCTTGTTGGTTTTTAGCCTGTTTTTTAGCGATACGTTGATCTTGAGACAGCTGGTAGCTGTCGAGGGATTTTGCAGCCACGGGGATCAATAAATGTTTCCCGGCACGTATTTGATTACCGCTAATATTATTTACTTGGCGAATAAGCTCGATGCTAGTATTAAATTTATTGGCGATTACGCCTAAATTATCACCATTATTAATTTTATAGCGTTGCCATGCTAAACGCTCATTTTTAGGTAATTGTGCTAATGCTTGTTCAAAGGCCGCTATTTTATCTATTGGTAACACTAAGCGATGCGGACCATCAGGATCGGTTGACCAACGATTGTAACCTGGGTTCAAGCGTTGTAAATCGGGTAAGCTCATCGCCGCTAAATTGGCTGCTTTGGCTAAATCTAGTTGCGATTTTATGTCAATTTGACGAATTGCTGCTTGGTTCGCTATGTTATAAATAGACAAATTAAAATGTTCAGCGCGTTTTATTACATCGGCTAATGCCAGTAATTTAGGCACATAAGCACGGGTTTCTTTAGGCAGATCTAGTGCCCAAAAGTCGGTGTTTTTACCTTGGCGTTTATTGGCACGAACGGCGTTTCTCACTCTACCTTCACCACTATTATAAGCGGCTAAAGCGAGTAACCAATCACCGTCAAAAAACTTGTGCAAATATTGCATGTATTTAATCGCACCTTGAGTCGAGGCAATAACATCACGACGGCCGTCGTACCACCAGTTTTGCTTCATGCCAAAACGCTCACCGGTAGCCGGCACAAATTGCCACATGCCCGAAGCTCTGCCATGAGAATAGGCAAACGGGTCAAAGGCACTTTCAACAATAGGGAGTAAGGCAAGTTCAAGCGGCATATTATGCTTTTCAAGCTCTTCAACAATATAGAATAAAAATGGCTCGGCCCGTTTAGCGACCCGATCTAAATAGCGAGGATGTTTTACAAACCAGTTACGCTGTATGGCAACCCGGTTATTTTCAGCCACCTCAAAATTTAGCTGGCTGCGAATTCTTTGCCAGACATCATTGGTGGTGACCGCAGACTGATCTTTTTCTATCGTGGTTTCCGCGGCTAATATTGGGTTAGCGTCTACCGTCGCTAAAATTGCTTGATGAATTTCAACCGAGCTCGCCAATGTTTCGGGATCTATATAATTTTGGTTGGCAGTATTTGACGTTAAGTAAGTGGATTGACAACCACTCAGTAATAAAAAAGCAGGGAATAACAAATATTTCATGAATAACCAAGGGTAATGTAGTGCAAAACAACGACGAGCATGGCAGTTAAAAAACAATTGAACAGGAATCTTTAATCAAACCGAGTCATTGAATCTCGTCACCATGTTGTCGCAACAACAACTTTAAGCCTATCATGTTAAAAGTTGTCTTTCCAGCGCCGGATAGCGGCAAATACCTCGAGGTCGCTGTTGTTAATGGTACTATCAAAGCGTTGAGCACTGTTTTTAACTTGATCAATATGAGCGCGCAAGAAAGGATTAATTTGTTTTTCAAGCCTAATTGAGCTGGGAATGGTTGCTTGCGCTTGGCTACGTAAACGTTCTACTTGTTGGTTATAAACTATTAACTGTTCATTATCAGGTTCAACCGTCAGCGCAAAGGCTAAATTGGCTTGAGTGTATTCATGGGCGCAATATACTTGAGTTGTATCAGGTAAATTCGCTAGTTTGGTTAAAGAGTTCAACATCTGAGCGGGCGTTCCTTCAAATAAACGACCGCAGCCACCAGAAAACAAGGTATCACCACAAAATAAAATCGGCTTATGATAACTATCGCTGTCACTATTGCTAGCACTATCACTGTAATAAGCAATATGCCCTGAGGTATGGCCGGGTAAATCAATAATGCTAAAATTAATGCCTAACGAGGCGATATCAATAGTATCTTGATCGGTGAGTTTGTGCTCGCAATAGGGAATGTTTTCATTGGCGGGGCCAAATACCGTTACTTGCCACTGCTGCTGTTGACAATAATCAAGTAATCCCTTGATGCCACCGACATGATCAGGATGATGATGAGTAATTAATATGTTATCTAAAATCAATTGATGTTGTTCAATGTATGCAATACACACATTAGCATCACCAGGGTCAACGAGACTAACTCTATTATTTCTAGTTATTGCCCAAATAAAATTATCTGAAAAGGCATGAATAGCACTAATATTGACCGTTGAATTAATGTTCGAAGAGGTGCTCATCTGATATTTCCCGCTTGCTTAAGGTCGTTAGTTAATTATACTGAGTTTATTAGTAAAATATCTATATAAGTATTTATGAAACCAGCATTAGCGTTTAGACAACCTCATTATCCTAAATCGTGGCAATCATTACCTAATGGCGAGCGAATATTGTCTGCGATAGAAGAGGTACTTGAGCCTTGGTGGCAAAAATTCTTTGGTTATCACTTACTTAAAGTTGGTTCACTGAGTCATTGTATTAATACCAGCAATAGCCCTATCAAACATCAAGTGGCTTGTTGCGAGAGTAAAAGTGCGATGAATTATCCGCTTATTAATAGTGCTAATTCATGTGTAATTGGCGAGTTAGATGATTTACCCATGCTAGAGCATAGTGTTGATGTGTGTTTATTAAGTCATGCCTTAGAGTTTTCACTTGATCCTCACCATGTGATCCGAGAGGCAAATAGAGTATTGATCCCCAATGGGCATATTATTATTACCGGTTTCAATCCGTTTTCATTAGCAGGATTGAATAGAGTTATTCCCTATCGCAACAAACAAACCCCGTGGAAAGAGCACTTTTTCTCGCCGATGAGAGTGAAAGATTGGTTACACCTGATGGGCTTTGAAATAATTTTTGAACAGCGCTGTTTACATAGCCCCTTAATCGGTAAAATAAGTGATAGTGCAGTAGCGAGCTATTGGCGTAAATTTTCAGCCAATTACTTAACCAGTTTGGGCTCTGTTTACGTGATCATTGCCAAGAAAAGAGTATTACCGTTAACACCGATCAAACCTAAATGGCAAATTAGGCCCAAATTTTCACCGGTAAAAGTACCGTCTATGAATGTTCGCTCTCACCACAACAGAGCCCCTTTACCGAAAGCAAAACCTTAGAATTTTTAGTCTGGGGCTTTAGCTTCGGATAGTAGTTCTTAACGTTAATGTTTTAGCCCTGAGTGTTAACATTGTAACCATTTATCATCATAAATATATAAAGAAGAAAAAACCTTATGCAACGTACCGAATTTGAACACTATTTAACTCAGCTATTAAAGCCGCATCAAATTAAAGATTACGCCCCTAATGGTTTGCAAATTCAAGGCAGTGACACCATCACTAAAATAGTAACCGGCGTAACCGCGTCACAAGCCCTCATTGAGCGAGCGATTGTCGAGCAAGCAGATGCTATTCTGGTTCACCATGGTTACTTTTGGAAGAATGAATCGTATGTTATTCAAGGGATGAAGTATGAGCGCATCAAAGCCTTAATTAACAATAATATTAATTTATTCGCTTATCACTTACCGTTAGATATTCACCCATCACTAGGTAATAACGTACAACTCGCTAAATTACTTAATATCGAGGTTACCGGACCGCTTGAATTAGCAAACCCGTTAAGCATTGCTATTCAAGGGCAACTTGCTCAAGCATGCAGTGGAGAACATTTTTCCGAAACCATTAGCAGTAAACTTAATCGTCGTTGTTTACATATTGCGCCCCCATCTAATAAACCAATAAAAACTCTTGCTTGGTGTACTGGTGGCGGACAAGACTATATTGAATTGGCGGCAGAGCAGGGCATAGATGCGTTTATTTCAGGCGAAGTATCAGAGAAAACCACCCATATCGCCCATGAAATGGATATACATTTTTTTGCAGCAGGTCATCATGCCACTGAGCGCTATGGCATTAAAGCGCTGGGTGAATATATTGCCAATGAAAAAGGGCTAGACGTTACCTTTATTGATATTGATAATCCCGTTTAACCCCACAAGCTAATTATTTAATAATTTACGCTCTTCGCTGAGCTAGCTGCTCAACTGAGATCTTGGTTAGCAGGGCTTTAGTCATTGTTATTTAGATAGCTGAGCTTCTCGTTAACTGAGCTTTAGTTAGCTAAGTAATGTCTTAAACCACTGCACCATTAAAGCCACGCTTTCATACCAAGCCTTGCTGGCTTGGTAAAGCTTACCACTGCTGGGTAGATAGTAGCGCCAGTCTTTATCTTCATCAATGTTTTTAACCCAGTAACCGGTTGGCGCAGCGATAGGGTAGACACCTTGCTGATTAAAGTAGTTTATAGCTCTTGGCATATGACTGGCGTTAGTAATAAGTACTACATTGCTGCCTTGCACTCGTGGGCTGATCAATAAGGCTTCTTCTTCGGTATCTTTTGGAAAATTTTCGCTAATAATTTTTTGCGCTGGAATACCTAACATCACCAGCGCTTGTTTCATTTTTTCGCCATTAGAAACCGGATCGGTTTTATGATGTCCTGAGGTAATAATTCTCGCTTCGGGATGAATTTTGTAAACTCTTAAGGTTTCAACCATACGATGCAGTGAATCATTATTTAATTGCATCGTGGCAGGTAACGCGGCGTTCTCAGTATGCCAGCCCCCTAAAGTTACAATATAATCAACCGGAGTACTGGAGCGGCTAAAGGGTTGATAATCATCTTCGATGGCGGCCATTAAGCTATCGGAAGTCACTGGCATAGAGGCAATAAATAAAAGTATTAAAGCGCTCAGTAAACACTTGATACTTTTAGCGGGTTTACTATTAAAGAAAATGACTGACAACAGTAAAAAAATAAAAACCAAGTTGAGAGGCATGATCATGGCCGTTATTATTTTTTTGAGGAGAAATAAATCCATATTTATTAGCTATAAATTAAGTATAAAGTGAGTGATATAACCTTACTATAACAAAGTTCATGTTGAATTATGAACAAAATAAGTAAGTTAGCCATATAAGAGTGTATTGCAATAATGACAAAATTAAGGTCTAATAGAGCAGTTGCTCGAATAGTAGAGGATATTTTTTGAGTAGCACCAGAAGAGGAGCGATAACTAGGTAGATAACGTTATACCATTCGGTATTAGGAACCACATTCCAGGCACGTTATTGAGGGAGTTTATCGCCGAGAGCATCAGCATGTGGAGGTTGTTGCTCGGTCACTAGGGCTGAATCCTTAGGACTGTCACCTGTATTTATAGGCCCTATAGGGCAAGGTGGAGAGCTTCTGGCTGAAAAAGTTACCTCAGCTCGTATTGCATTTTACGTTAGCCTGCCCAACTGATCAGTCATGCTCTTCCTGTTTTAATTAGCGAATGATTATTGTACAACACTGTCTTATAGATAATATACTTTGTCATGGTCGCGTTTAGGAAGAATACCTCATGGTACAACAACAAAATACTCAACAAGAAAGCTCTCAACAAGATAGTAGCCAACTCAGCAGTAACTTAGCTACTGGCATTACAGTCGCTAAATTTGGTGGCACCAGTGTTGCTGATTATCAAGCAATGCTGAGATGCGCTAAAATAATCAAAAATGATCCCAATACCCGTTTGGTCGTAGTGTCAGCAAGTGCTGGGGTCACTAACTATCTGGTGCGTTTAAGTCAAACCGATGTCTCGGTTGTAGAGCAAGACGATATTATTGATAATATTCGCGCTATTCAACTTAACATTACTCAGTACTTTGAAACCGATGTTGAGCAACAGCTAAACAGCGAAATAGAGAATTTAATTACCGAGTTAGCAAATAATGCTTTAAAGCAATCGCAACAATATAGCACCAAACAAACCGATGCTATTTTGGCCTTTGGTGAGCAATTAAGCTCACGTATTTTTGCACAAATTTTACAGTCGCTTGATGTTAATGGCGCGTATTTTAATGTGCAAGAAGTCATGAAAACTAACCGCTTATACGGTAAAGCGGTGGTTGATATTGAACAATTAGCTCAGTTAAGTACCGCGATACTCGCGCCAAAACTTGAACATCAAGTTCTTGTTACTCAAGGATTTATTGGCCAAGACGACTTGGGCGAAACGACCACGTTAGGTCGAGGGGGCTCAGATTACAGTGCGGCATTACTTGCAGAGTCGTTAAATGCGGGTAACCTCGCTATTTGGACCGATGTTGTGGGTATTTTTACTACCGATCCTCGCATCACCGATCATGCCCGTGCTATCAAAGAAATTAGCTTTGGTGAAGCAGCGGAAATGGCAACCTTTGGTGCTAAAATTTTACATCCTGCAACGCTTATTCCTGCAATGCGTCAAAACATTCCGGTATTTGTTGGCTCGAGTAAAGAGCCTGAAAAAGGTGGTACTCAAATCAGAAAATCGGTTGAGTCTACTCCCACCTTCCGCTCGATTGCATTACGTCGTGAGCAAACTTTAGTTACGGTGAAAAGTCCGGCGATGTTACATGCCAGTGGTTTTTTAGCCAAGGTGTTCGCTATTCTTGCTAAGCATGAATTAAGTGTGGATTTGATCACTACAAGTGAAATTAGTGTGGCATTAACGTTTGATAACCCAAGCGGCTCAACTCAAGCATTATTAACCTCTACTGTGGTTGAAGAATTAGAGCAGCTTTGTGAAGTGAGTGTTGAGCATGGTTTATCATTGGTCGCGGTTATTGGTAACGGGTTAAACACCACCAATGGTATCGGTCGTAGCATATTTCAAACCATTAACGATGTTAATGTACGATTAATTTGTCATGGTGCTAGTGCTAACAATTTATGCTTTTTGGTCAATGAAGAAGATGCCAATAATGTGGTTGAAAAGCTTCATAAAGCGCTTTTTGTCTAATTTTTATAATTAATTTATTGGTGTATATACTTGTGAGCAGTGGCTAGTGAGCATTAGCTAGCCATGGTATCTAATAAATTATCTAATAAATTATCTAACAAATTATCTAATTGATTTTTTAGTGCCTGTAGTTCATTGATCGACATTCCTGTTACGGCAAACATCTGCGCAGGAATGTCTTGCGCTTGTTCTTTTAACCGGGCGCCAGAGGCGGTCAATTTCACTTCAACAATACGCTCATCTTCGCCGTTACGAAAACGTGTGATCATGGTTTGTTTCTCAAGCCGTTTAAGCAAGGGTGACAAAGTACCTGAGTCTAAATCAAGACGTTCACCCAACTGCTTCACTGAAATTCCGGTTATCGCGTTATTGCCCGGATCCTTGTCGTTGCTATTGGCATAAATTTCCCATAGCACTAACATCACCAAATATTGTGAATAGGTCAACCCTAGCTTTTTTAAGGCGAAATTATAATGACGATTCATCAATTTAGATACGCTATAAAACCTAAAGCACAGCTGATTTTCTAACTTCAGGCTTTCACTACTATCCATTATTATAAAAGCTTCTCAATATCGGCTTCAATCGCTTGTGGCTTGGTCGTTGGTGCGAAACGTTTAACCACTTCACCATTTTTATTCACTAGGAACTTAGTGAAATTCCACTTGATTCGCTTTGAACCAAGAATGCCTGGCGCTTGAGACTTTAAATAATCAAACAACGGGTGAGTATTCTCACCATTAACTTCTACTTTGCTAAACAGCGGAAATTTAATATTGAAGCGTAAATCACAGAACTGTTTTATATCCGCATCACTGCCTTTTTCCTGCTCTTTAAATTGATTACACGGAAAAGCCAATACTTCTAAACCTTGCGGTTGGTGTTTTTGATACAGTTCTTGCAGACCTTGATATTGTGGGGTAAAACCACAAGCACTGGCCGTATTCACTATTAAGACCACTTTGTCTTTATAGGCAGACAAATCAACGGTTTCACCGGTATTATTGGTTGCAGAAAATTGATAAATGTTATTACTCATAATGATCCTCGTTATGTTTTTGAGTTTTGCGAAATTAAATTGTGCGCAATTCAATATATTCAGTCTATCTTGTTTCAATTTTAATTGCAAAAAAGGTAAACTTAACTAATTAATCATAATAGTCTAAATCGATAGGTAGTTGAAAATCATGAATCCAATTATTCAAACATTAACCGAGCTCAATGTTAGCAAAGAAAAAATTAATGAACTTTTTCAAGCGCTAACCGAAAACCCGCTGATGGCGATGGGACTTATTCAACAATTAGGCATTCCGCCTGAAAAGCTACAAGCAATTATGGGGCTGGTGATGAGCCAACCTTCATTAATCAAGGACGCGGTTGATGAGTTAGGGTTAGATTTTTCTAAAGTTGAAGCGGCGAAAAGTAAATTAAAGCAAGGTTTATAGGGACAGCAGATGAAAGTAGCATTTATTGGATTAGGTGTAATGGGTTACCCTATGGCTGGGCACCTAGCAAACGCAGGCTATGACGTGTGCGTGTATAACCGTAATCAAGAAAAAGCAATACAATGGCAAACTGAATTTTCAGGCACTAGTGCCGCCACCCCCGCACTTGCCGCGCAAGGGTGTGATATGGTTTTTTGCTGTGTTGGTAATGACCATGATGTACGTGCAGTTGTTTTAGGCGATTACGGCATTTTAGCGGGTATGCCTAACGGCAGTATTTTGGTTGATCATACCACCGCTTCTGCCGATTTAGCGCGTGAATTAGCAAGTATTGCCAGTGAACAAGGGCAGTACTTTTTAGATGCACCGGTATCTGGTGGCCAAGCAGGTGCTGAAAATGGTGTGCTTACCGTTATGGTAGGTGGCGAGCAAACTATTTTTGCTAAAGCCCAACCGGTAATGGCAGCGTATGCCCAATTTAGCAAACTGATGGGTAAGGTAGGCAGTGGTCAGCTTGCTAAAATGGTGAATCAAATTTGTATTGCCGGTGTAGTACAAGGCTTAGCGGAAGGTTTTAACTTTGCTGAAAAAGCCGGTTTAGATCCACAAGCATTGGTTGAAACCATTTCTAAAGGGGCTGCGGGCTCATGGCAAATGGAAAACCGCTATAAAACTATGTTTGCCGGTGAATACGACTTTGGCTTTGCGGTTGATTGGATGCGTAAAGATTTGTCGATTGCCTTTGAAGAAGCACAGAAAAATGGCGCGCAATTACCAATGACTAAAGTGGTTGATGGTTACTACCAAGAAATTCAAGAAAATGGCGGTAGCCGTTGGGATACCTCTAGCTTAATTTCAAGGTTTAAGTAGCACGTCAACACTAACGCTATTTAGTGAAGCGACTAAATAGCGTTAGTGTTATGAAGTTATTTCAGTAAATACAATTCACGCTATTACCTTATCTTAATGTTTTTTAATGCTTTTTAATGTTGTTTGTGTTTTGGCACAGTTGTCGCTTTGGCTGATACTGTAATTCAACTCTTGGTAGTACCCAGCATAGTTAATGTTTAACTCGATGCTTACCAAGCAACAACAGCTATTTTAATAAACGACTAAGAGGTAAAATCGTGGAAATTAAACACCCTATACCGCCATTCAATCAAGCAACAGCACGCCAAAAAATTCAAGCGGCTGAAGACGCATGGAATAGCAAAGACCCTAGCCGCATTGCGCAAGCCTACAGCAAAGACTCACAATGGCGTAATCGCGATAAATTTATTACCGGCAGGGAGCAAATCATCAATTTTCTCACGGATAAATGGCATAACGAATTAGCATATAAATTGAAAAAAGAGCTGTGGTGTTTTGATGATAATCGTATTGCGGTACGCTTTAAATACGAATGGCATAATAGCTTAGGGCAATGGTTTCGATCTTATGGTAATGAGCTGTGGCATTTTGATGAGCACGGCTTGATGGTACGACGTGAAGCCAGTATTAATGATTTAGCGATTGATGAATCAGAGCGTACTTTATAACGATCTGGATTAAAATGTAAATAACAAAGCCTTCAATACCGTTATTGAAGGCTTTTGGTTAGTTAATAGTCAGTTAACTCATAGTCAGTTATCAGTAAATTATCGGTAAACTAATATTACTTATCAGTAAGCTATGAATCATTTATTCGTCATTTATTCGTCATTTATTGAGCAAGTTTTTTTACTAGAGCCACAGCAACGCCATGGGCGCTGGCCGGGTTTTGCCCGGTAATAACACGTTGATCTTCAACAACGAACACATTCCACGGCTGAACTTTACTGTAACGCCCAGCAGTACGTGCGAGTGACTCTTCTAATAAAAAGGGCACATCGTTGAGGGTACCAAAATCAATTTCTTCTTCTCGGGTAAAGCCGGTAACCGATTTATTGGCTAATAATTTATCGCCATTGCTTAAAGTAATAGGAAGTAAGCCCGCCGGGCCGTGACAAACCGCCGCGATAATACCACCGCTTTCATAATGCTTAGCACTTAAGCGAGCAAAGTCTTGATTGTTGGCTAAATCAGACAACAAGCCAAAACCGCCAGGATAAAAAACGGCAGCGTAGTCCTCAATATTAAGTTGAGATACCGGAATAGTATTATTGATTTTGTTTTGAAACTCTTCATTTGCTAATAGCGTGTCGTTAACACTGTCGCCTTCAATGTCGGTACCGTAAAGTGGCGCTTTACCGCCGTTGATAGACGCTATTTCATAATCAACACCGGCGGCAATAAACACGGCTAGCGCGTGAGTTAGCTCTGGTGAATAGGTACCATTTGCTTGGTCGGTATTACCTAGTGTTGCATGGTTGGTTACTGGAATAAGTATTTTTTTCATCATTGTTTCCTTCACTTTTTGCTGAGTAGTATTGAATGGCTGTATTGAACAATTGAACAGCTGTATACATTGCCGATTAAATTGTTAGGCGGTTTGCACTGCCTGATCTTGAGCACATCATAATACTTGTGCTTGTTGACAACAATATAGTGAAATGGCAAATTACTGTTGCTATATGGCAATAATAGAAGGTTGGATGAATATGGATAATTTTGAAGGTATTGTGGAATTTGTTAGCGTTGCTGAACGACAGGGATTTTCAAGTGCAGCTAAGCAGCTTAATTGTAGTACCAGCCATGTAAGCCGACAAATTGCTAAATTAGAGCAACGCTTAGGCTGTGCTTTATTTGCGCGTACCACGCGTTTGGTTAGTTTAACGCCGGTTGGTTTAAATTATTATCATCAATGTCGAGACTTAGTAACTGGGCTGCAGCAGGCGAATGAGCAAATAAATACCCAGCAATTGCAATTAGTAGGGACGTTACGGGTAAGTGCCGCGGGTACTTTTGCCGAGCAACAAGTTGCCCCCGCGTTAATGCAATTTGCTTTATTGCATCCTGAGCTCGCTATTGAAATTGACTTCAATAGCCGTAAAGTTAATTTTGTTGAAGACGGTATCGACTTTGCCATTCGTTATGGAAAATTAGTAGACTCTGGGTTAGTGGCACGTAAACTGTTAGTACACCCAATGATGGCTGTTGCTAGCCCAGACTATATAGCAAACTGTGGCACGCCCACAAAGCCAAGTGATTTGAAAAGTCATAGTTGTATTATTTCCAATAACGATCACTGGTTATTTGAGCACAAGGGCGGGCAAGAAAATATAAAAGTGAAAGGGCGATGGAAAAGCAACAATGCACATGCCGTAGTCGGTGCTTGTGAGCAAGGCTTAGGTATTGCTTATATGCCTCAGCATAATTTTTTACCCTCAGTTGAACGGGGTGATTTAGTGCCTATTTTGGCTGATTTTTGGCGTAAAGACTCACACAGTTGGGTTGTCTTTCAAAACCGCCGCTTTTTACCAATGAGGGCGCGTTTAGCCATTGATTATTTAGTTGAGCATTTTGCTCAATAATCATTTTATTCAATTTGCAATTTTCAACTTCAATACTCAATGGCGCAAGCGCACTAACGTTTTATCTGTAACTTAGTCATTCGAGAGCGCAGCGTATTGGGATGAACAGCCAGTATTTCGGCGCTACCCCCGGGGCCGGAAATCTTCCAGTTGGTTTGTTCTAATACATTAATGATATGAGATTTTTCTACTGCGACTAAGCTATTGTCAGCCACTGTGGCGTTGTTAGGGGTATTAGGGTTATTCGTGGAATCTCTGTCAGTGACAGTCGACGTTGCAACTGAGCTGGTTGCAACAGAATTATTGGTGTTAGCACTACTGACTAACGTGTTAACCGTTAAGGGCAATACCGCTTCGCTCAGTTCAATAACACTTTCACGAGATAAAATAGCGGCACGCTCTAATACATTTTGCAGCTCCCTAATATTGCCTACCCATGGGTAAGCGAGCATGCGTTTCATTGATGGGGCACTGATCCCTTGAATATTCTTGCCGAGCTTTTTAGCTAAGCCAGCAAGAATGGCTTGTGAAAGTAGCGGAATGTCAGACTTTCGTGCACGCAAGGCCGGAAGAAATAACGGAAAAACATTAAGACGATAAAACAGATCTTGTCTAAATTCACCTTGATTACACAGCGCCGCCAAATCTTTATGGCTGGCGGCAATAATACGTACATCTACTTTAATGGTTTTGGTGCCACCGACCCGTTCAAATTCTTGCTCTTGTAATACCCGTAATAATTTTGTTTGCGTTTCTTTGGGGAGCTCAGCGATTTCATCAAGAAATAAGGTGCCGCCATTCGCTAATTCAAAGCGTCCTTGTCTTTCGGTGATGGCACCGGTAAATGCGCCTTTTTCATGGCCAAATAGTTCGCTTTCTACTAGGTTTTCAGAAATAGCACCGCAGTTAACTTTAATTAATGGTTTATTTTTTCGATTACTCGACTCATGTACCGCTCTTGCAATAAGCTCTTTACCGGTACCGGTTTCACCATGAATCAACACGCTGGCATCGGTTGGTGCTACTTGTTCAACTTCGGTTAACACTTTAATAAAGTCAGGATGATTACCAATAATTTGTTCGTGGTTATTCGTGCTTTTTATTTCGTGTTGTAAATAGGTGTTTTCTGCCTGTAATTGCTGCTTAAGTTGTTCAACATTTTTTAACGCGTCATTGAGGGATCTTTCTTGTTGCTTGCGCTTACTAATATCTTTAAAAACAATGACCGCGCCAACAATTTTACGCCCTTGCATCATCGGTGTGCTGGTGTATTCAACCGGAAAGCTACTGCCATCTTTTCGCCAAAATACTTCGTTTTGTTCATGATGGACTAAGCCATCATGCAAAGTAGCATGGATAGGGCAGTCATTAGCATGATAATGACATCCGTCGGTGGTGGTATGGTGCCAAACTTCATGGGCATTTACGCCCAGTAAATCGGCTTTACTCCAGCCGGTTAACGACACTGAGGCGGCATTACAAAAAGTAGTGTGACCCTTGGCATCAATGCCATAAAGACCATCGCCGACTGACTCAAGAATTAAGGTGTTTAGTTCCATTAATTGCAGTAATTCACTGCTGCACTCATTGCTGCTTGTATAAGCGTAAGCGTCATTGTCGTTTGAATTGTTCACCGTTTACTCCCTGAAATTATAGATCAGTGTGTATTACATTCTTGTTTTTTAGTTATAGCTCAATGCTGATCTTGGTTATGTCATCATGCTGATCGTTTGCCGGCACAGCACAGCATATTACCACTTCGTTATCGTTATAGTCACAACGGGGTTGTTGCAAATAACTGACCTTGCCTGATAATAACGGCACTTTACATGCGCCGCATTGGCCATTTCGACAACCATGCTCAGGAGATAAACCATGAGATTCTGCAAAGGTTAATAAATCATTATCGTCAGCAGACCATGCTTGTTCAAATTCGCTGTTGGAAAAATTTACTATAGCATTTTGCGCACTCTCAAGCACTGCACTCGTTTTTAATGGCTTTGTTAACATTGGTTGCTGGCGTTGTAATGACGCCGGCCCGAAAGATTCCGCCATAATGCGATGATCGTTGACCCCTAATGATAAGCATAAATCATAGATTGCTTGCATAAAAACTGCAGGGCCGCACAGGTAAAAATCATAGTCATCAAGCGGTAATAGCTGCTGTAATAGCGGCGCAGTAATATATCCTTGGTGATGAAAGTCGCGACCTAATGTAGCGTGTGCTTCTGGCTGTGAAAGTACCCAGTAAACACTGAAATAGCCATCAGCTTGTGCAACCAATTGTTGCAACTCATGATAAAAGCTCCGTTGCGCTAAATTTTTAACGGCGCAAATTAATATCAATGGTCGCATTGAACGCGTGCGCACCGAATCTTGTAATACATGGCGCATCATCGCAATCATGGGAGTGATACCGATACCACCGGCAATTAATACCGCTGGACGAGGCACCTCGGCTGCTATATGAAAGCTGCCGTTGGGTGCTTTGTACGGCAAAACATCGCCAACACTAAGCTTATCATGTAGGTATTGTGAGCAAAGACCATGGCTTTCACGCTTAACACTGATCCGATAGTGGTTATCACCGGGGGCATTCGACAGGGTATAGGTGCGAATGATGGTTTTATTTTCAATCGGTATTTTTATCGTTAAAAATTGCCCCGCTTTAAACGGCAGTTTGTCAGTAGCGTTAACCTGTAAATAAAAGGATTTAACTAGGTCACTTTCTTGAATAACCTCTTTAACCACACATGATTGCCACTCGTTTTTACGCTGCTCAGCGTGCTTGCGTTGCTGTGCTGCTTGCCACGTGCCGGTAATATTACTTGACGGAGAGTAATCGCCAAACTGCCAACGATAGGGCAGCGCATGTTTTAATAAAAAACCTTTAGTGAGCGTAAAGGTCCATAAACGCTCTGCGCCATCAAAATGGGTTAGACTATCATCGTCAACAAGGATTGATACGGTGCCAGTTAACGTCAGAATATGGCCATGTTCAAAATCAACAAAGAGTAAACCGGCTTTAGGGTTGAGTAAAAAATTTCCCAAGGTATTAAAATGAAAGTTGCCAAGGTAATCAGGAATGGTGAGCTGGTGGTTGTTGTCTACGCGAATAAAGCCTGGTTTCCCGCCACGGTGTGAAATATCAGCACCATTACTGACCGCATCTGGGTGATGTTCATCTTGATAATGACTGGCGACAAAAAAAGTATCGCTGTTTGTTATTAAGGCTTGTAGTTCATCCGTTAAGTGTTCAACAGCAATAACCTCTTGCGGTTGTTTTCGGGTTACCCGCTCAAGCTCCCTTGTTTGAATATATTGCGGACAATTACCAAAGGCTTGAATAACCTCTAAGTTAAACCCTTGCTCATTAACGCTAGCAATGCGGGTAGATAAGCGGTTACGACGCCTAGTGGGCAACTCTATACCCAGTAAACCGAGATGCCTATTGGTTGTTAGTGATTTTTGTAGCGGATCGCCGGCGATAATTTGGCTAGTAAAGGTTAGGCTTTTATCATTAGGTGAATGAATAAATCCTCCATTAGCATCAGCACCCTGTATGAACGACGCCCAAGGATGGCCGTTATCATCAATATGCCCAGCTAAAATAAACGGTAGCTGTTGATAAAACGCGCGATGCTGCTCTGGCATATGATCTCGCACCACTCGCCGAGCAAATTTTTCCATTTTATCGCTTACCCCAAGCTGTGCTTGCATTTGCTTTTCTCCACGATGAAATGGAGAAGCACTGATCGGGTTATTTATGTGAGCACTCATCTAAACTACCTCTTAACTAACTATTTATAAATTTGACTATTCAGGGCTTTGTATTGGTATTTGTATTGCTATTTGTATAAGTATCGGTATGTGATTACTTCGGCTGCTAATTGAATCTGATACTACTGATTTATGTCGAAGCACGGTGAATGGCCATGCTTTACCGCCAACGATAAATCTTCAATTAATTCTGGTGATATAAAGCTGACTTCAACACCGTGTAGCATCAATTCATACGGAGCATTAATGCTATTCGTACATGCGCTATCAAGGATGCTATTTTTTAGCCATTCAAAAATTTTCATGATATTTCCTTATGTACTGATGATGAAAAATTCATCCGTTAACCCTTTTGCTACTTTGACTAATGAAAGTGATTAATGAAAGTGATTAATCAAAGTGATTACTGAGTTGATTTATTGGTTATATAGCGAATATTGTGCCAGCTAAGTTGGTCGGTATTATTCTTTAAAATCAGAAGCTTAATGGGGTTGTATATAAATAACTGAAAAGAGGGTATGATATTTAGTGAAAGTCACGATATATCGTGACTTTCACTGGCTTACTTAGCGTTAACATACCCTATGTAAAGTAAAAATCTACGCAGCTAAACCTACGCAGCTAACCCTACCGCGTTGGGCGCCATTGGCACAAAGCCGGGTAATGCTTCTACACGGGTTAACCAAGCTTGAATATTTTTATAGCTACTTAGATCAACATTGCCCTCTGGCGCATGCGCAATATAAGCATAA
>Ga0105359_10001679_pt1 | contig 18563 bp, 11 predicted proteins | sample GOMGulsemesocosm_6_FD_83659 | JGI IMG/M metagenome (GOLD analysis project Ga0105359, IMG submission 83659) | Methane-oxidizing microbial communities from mesocosms in the Gulf of Mexico - GOM8C Gulf of Mexico | ecosystem: Environmental > Aquatic > Marine > Cold seeps | place: Gulf of Mexico...
CCCTGAGGCGTGCCTTCATGCGTGGGATTAAACTCTGTTTTCTCTATGTAGCCAGCTTTCAACCATTTCTCAAGGACCAATTTATCCATCGGGATATTGCCCAAGAGCCATGGATGCGAAATTTTATCAAAGCAGGACTTTATATCTCCTTCGAGAATCCATTGAGCCGAATTGTTTCTACATAGTGCCTTGAAACATTGCTCTATGGCGTCTGCGCAAGAACGTTTAGGTCTGAAACCATACGCATTCTTATCTGCTAACGTTTCAGATATAGGCTCCAAGGTTAACAAGTGAAGTGCTTGTTGCACCCTGTCTGCCATTGTTGGAATTGATAGCGGACGCAGCTTTCCATTCTTTTTGGGAATATAAATACGCCTGAGAGGAAGAGGTTGATAACCCCTTCGTTTGATATCCTCGACAGCCTGTATTTTCTGTGTAGGTGTTGTCCAAATGACTTTATCAACACCGGCAGTTTTACTGCCTTTATTTTGTGTCACTCGTCTAACCGCAATGAGTTTTGCTGAAAACGAGTGAGAAAGAGTCCACTGCAATGCTTTCGCTTTGCCATGGCGTCCTTCTCGAACAGCCTTTGCAATACGCACCTGAAGCCGCCGTACTTGCTTTTCGACTTTCGTCCAACAAATGGCATTCCAGTCAATTTGGCAAGCAGAGGATGCACCGTCCAATAAATAATTCATTGTCGTCATTTGCTTTTCCTCTTACCGAAGGTTCTTTAAATTATCTTGCAAAGAAAGACCAGTCGAACGTGGGCTCACTTTCGTGCCGGGTAACATTCAAACCCGTATCCATACTATTACGGCATGGTATTCGCTTCTTTCGACCTCCCAATCCCACACCACCATAGGCTTGTCTTACGATTCGCTGTCTCAAATTTTCGTCGAGAGCGATACGGGGTTTCCACGTTCCACTATAGAAGTATATCGGGTTAGGCTCCTGCTATTGACCGGGCAGTATATTGTTTGCGAAGCCGTATAATGGAAACGACCTTCCTACCACCAGTGCCGTTTTGGCTCATGCGCATTAACCACTTCCGCATGTTCGTGCTAACGATCTTTAACGCAGATTCAGATATCTTAGCCCTACCGATTATCTAGCGCTTACCCAGTTGTGGTTACCAGGATGGTATGCTTCTCGCGATTTATACCCCGTGCCTAATGGCACTTTGCTCCATTGTGCAAGCTGCTCTTTATTCAAGCTTGTAGATTCATCCGGCAACACGGATGGTCTTCTCTTTTGTGGGAAGACAACTTCAAATAGCGACTTCGTGTCGCAACCATTAAACCACGTCATAGCTTCTTTTGAACTACTTAAAAAGAAGCTATATGATTTTATCATGATAATTAACTCAATAGAGAAAGCCTATATCTTAGATATAGAGACTAAACCTGAAACTGGAGTTGAAATGTTTAAAAGATGATTTTTAATAGGTTTTACTTCTTCCCTTACAACATGTCCAGTGCTGTCTGTCACCACAATTTTTACCTTATTCCAGCTTTTATTAAGTTGTACAATCACATCAGATGATTTTTTAGCATTAATAATATCGATAATCTCAATATTATCCGTCACTACTTTTACAGCCAAATTATCGTACAAGGCTACAATTTGCTTACCTGATTTATGACTACTAATTAGAGGATATCGGCTAATTATTCCAGAAGGTTGAAATTCACCGTTAAGTAAAATATCTTTATTTTCTTTCCAATAATTAGTGTAATACTTCACCATCTTTAAATGTTTAGTTGGCAACTCTGCAAGTCTAACCGATAGCTGAGGAACAGAGTGGAATATATTAAGTAATTGTAAAGCCGCTATTTCAACCGGCTCATTATAGTGCCACATCAACATATCTGAATGAACAGCAGTGTCTCCACTTAATACACGTAAATTAACAATTCGTTGTCTGTTTTTTACTGCGCCATTCGGAATATCGGTTGCTCTAAACATATTGCCATATTTTCGCATTGCCGGCCCGATGTAACGTTGTCTAAACTCAACCATTACATCTGGATTTACGGCTTTTAATTCCGTTATCATGTCTGACATAAGTTTATCAACTGCTTCATAAACTGATGCAAAATCTCGACCATCTATCGCTTCTAATACCGTATTTTCGTCACTTTTGAATTGGTCGATAAAATCTAACTTAAGACCATCCCATTTCCAATCTCTTACGGCTTTAACGTAATGAGCAATTAAATATTCACGAACTTCAGGAAATCGTGGATCAAGTACATAGGTTTGTAGTGAAGGTATGTGCCTTAGGTATTTTCCTTTAAATTCATCGACCAATTTGGCTTTTTCACCCATAAATGGGATTGAATACCATAGTAAAGCCTTCATATCTAACTTGTGAACGTCAGCAACAAATTTCCCCATGTTATTTAATCGTTCTGGCTCCCAATCACCCGTGTAGGCATAACCACGATTACTATCGTTAGTTTGCCAACCATCATCAACAATAATGGCTTTATAACCTAATTCTGCTGCCATTTTAGTTTCACTTAGTAACGCTTCATGAGTGATGTCTTGATGATAGCTGTACCATGTTGAGTACATAGGCTCAGTGGCTACTTCTGGAACGTCAATTGGTTTATATTGCTCCATTGCCGCCCACCAATTAGCTACACCTGCTAGTGATTTTGAAAAAGCGACAGGTCGGGTATCAATTCTTAATTCAACTTCATAGTGAGTTGTTTTTTGGTATTGCTCTGAAAAAAACTCAATTGAGTTATAAATACGAGAGTCTTCTTCTCGTACTTTTGCAGAAAGGTTAACTGGGTTAATTGCATCACTTACCGCGACGGTATAACGGTTAACGTCATCATGACCAAATAACGTATACGCAGGCGCGTTACGCGTAAGCTTTGAGTCAAGTGTTTTACTACTCCAATCAGCATGTATTTCATAATCATTATCAAATGCTGGTGTCCATAAACCAGCGATATCAATAGAAGCATGGTTCCATTTTACTGTAAAAAGGGGAGGGTGTGCTTTAAACTTGCTGTCTAACCTTATAACAGCGGTGAAGACACCATTGTTATTTTTTATATCAGTTACTTTGAAGGTAAATTCGCTTTTATCAGCTTCAATTTGCATTGCTTGTTTAGCGAATTTGAAATCAATGACGTTTTGTTCTGCATATATATTCATTGATGCGATTAAAAATATGAATAAAATTAGTGGTTTAAGTTTATACAATTTGACTATACCTTTTTATTTTGTTTTTAAACGACTACCTTTACGACTAAAGCATTACTCGATAGCAAAGGTAATCTAAGCCTTTAATTATTTGGTGAGTTTTCTATCTTTTTGAATAGTTCATTTTTTAGATAATATTGTGAACCCGCTAAGTCAGGGTACTTTGCTCTCAAAAGGTCAAATTCAGGATTAATAGCGGTAGCTCCCCATATACCTAACATCAGTTTTAATGACTCTTCACGTTCAGGGTATTGTCCTTTATCGTCAGTTTCTTTAATCCACTTAGTCAAAATATTTCTATGCTCAATTAATGCAGTAGAAAAAGCAGGATCCTTAGCAAGGTTAAAGATTTCATATGGATCATTTTCCAAATCATATAACTCTTCAGGCTCTCGTGTAGGAAGGAAGTGCTTAGCTTGAATTTTATTGAGTTTACCATCGGTGTAAAGCTTGCGAGTAACGTTGGTTAATTCCCATTCATCGCGATAGCTTGGTTGCATGCCTGATCTTTCAGGGAAAAAATTACGAATATACTTAAAGCGCTCAGATCTAACTGAGCGGATCCTATCAATAGTAAAGTCACAACGATCTCGAGCAGAAATAACATAGTCTTTTGCTTTGTACTTACCGCTGAATAAGTTTTTTCCTTCAAAGTAATCAGGGATATCAATACCTGCGACCGCTAAAGAAGTCGCACTAATGTCGAGACCACTAATTAGCTCATCTCTATTACCAGGAGTAACTACTTGAGGGTTACCTTTCCAATAAGCGATAAAAGGGACTTTTATACCTCCTTCATATAAAAACTGTTTATGACGTAAAAACCTCGTGCCATGATCAGCAAAGAAAAATACCAGTGTATTTTCAAGTTCACCATCATCTTTTAGACGTTGAATAATATCGCCAACTTCTCTATCTGTAATTTGTAGTGACTCAAGGTAACGCCCCCATTGTTCAACAACGACTGGGTCATTAGGATAGTATGGAGGTAAAGTTATTTTTGAGCGGTCAATAGGGAATTTAACTTTGTCTTTAAATTTACTGCTGAAAATATGTTTACCACCTTTTAATTGGATTTGACCAAAGAAAGGTTGTTTTTTATTTTTTCGAGCATTCCAATCAATCGGTACACCTGATTTACCATAAAGGGGATGTACTAAATAATCGCCTTCATACAAATCTTTACGATCATATGAAAAATTGTAATCATCTTTACCACTGTTAAACGTAAAATAACCCGCTTTTTTAAATAGCTCGGGTACTGTTTTTATATGCTCAGGTAAATAAAATTCTGATTCTTTGGTTCTCGCACTATGGTGATTATGCACACCTAGTGTGGTCTGCATCATACCCGTCATAATGGCTGAACGTAGGGCTGAACAAACAGGGGCGGGCATAATTGTATTGGTAAATTTTGTTCCTTTTTTTGCAAGTGCGTCTAAGTTGGGGGTATGCACTAATGTTTGGCCATCATTAGCTAGATCGGGAGAAATGTCTTCAACAAAGAGCCATAAAATATTTGGCTTTTTGGCAGATGTAGCCGTTTTCGTAGGTTGAGGAGATGACTCTGTTTTTGCCGATTTAACTTCGTATTTTGAACATGAAACTAAACTAGCAGCCATCATCATTATTACAATGGGATGTTTAAAAGAAATCATTTTGTTAGACCTGTTTTTGTTTTCATAATTAAGCATAAATAAAACTTAAAATAAGCTAAGTTTTGAAATAGAAATGACGCGGGTAGTCTTTTAACGAAAACCAATTAAAAAATTTACCTATGTCATTATAGTAACTTTCGCCTACGTGGCACTGCCAAATAGGTTAAGTATATTTTATGAGTGCAGTTAATTAACTACACTCATACGGTTATTGCCGATTAAAATTGTGCCCTTACACCAATCGCATATCTAGCACCAAAATCTTCATATCCTGCTTGTTGATATTTTTTAAGGTCATAAAACTGATTTAAAGATTCATTAGTGATATTTATACCTTCAAAGAATACTTGAAAGTTTTCGTTGATATCGTAGCTTCCTCTAAAGTCGAGTTGACCAAAATCATCAGTCGACTTGGGTCCACCAATCCAACTAACCGCTTCATTAATAAAGTCAGATCTATAGTTATAGGCGAACCTTAATTTAACAGCATCTTTTTCATAAAAAACGATTAAATTGGCATTGTGTTCAGACAATCCTTCTAATGTTAACTCTTCACTATTACCTAATTGGCTATAGTCCGCACTGCTATCAATATTGGTATAGTTTGCCTGCACACCTAACCCATCAAACGGTGCTGGAAGGTTATCGAATATTTGCTGGTAGGAAATTTCAAAACCAGTGATATCACCTTCACCACCATTACGTGGACGTGTATCGCCAAATTCTACACCTTCTATTATTACTGGCTCTGTAGATACTGTTAAGAAAGAGTCTAATTGCTTGTTAAAAGCGGCAACAGTAAATGAACCAACATCATCAAAATACCATTCTATTGAAAGATCATAATTAGTTGATTTAAATGGTGTAAGGCTCGGGTTATTTGCATTAACACGTTCAGCCCCTACATTGGTTGAGTAGCTTATACCTGTTGACAACTTACTAATCGTCGGTCTAGTTAAGGTATGTGAATAACCAGTACGTAATATTATGTCACCATCATCATCTAAGTCCATACGGAAATTAGCACTGGGTAAAAACTCAGAATAGCTACTTTCAAGTCCTGTAGATGTAGGATCACTCAGAGTTACAGTGCGATTTTCAACAAAACCATCAGGGTCTATAATATCCACTAACTCTATTATTTCTTGATACTGACCGGTAGATACTAGATCTGTTGACACATATCGCCCGCCAACTACAGCATCCCAAGTGTCTCCACCCAATGATAACTGTAGGTAACCGGCAAGAGTTTCTTCAGTTACGTTTGTTGTTCCTGCGGGGTTAGGTTGATGCTCAAAACCACCAGCAGCGATCCTAGCTTCAACCTGTTCACGCACTTCAGGAGAAAGTTGGCTTAATGCGTCTTCGCTTTGTAAAAATTCAGGGAAGTCATTAAAATTGAAATCTATCCATTGATTGGTAAAATTACCACCCACTTCGCTCATATAATTACTAGGCATATACGTGCTAAAGAATGAAGGGTCTGTATAGCTGGCTTTACCACCGTTATAACAAGTTGCACACTCGCCGCGTTTTGAGGCATTCACACCTTTATCGCGATCAGAGTAATAAAGTCCAAATTGAACTGACTGCAATATGCCCATGTCCTCGATAATATAATTAAAGTCAGCTTTTGCCTCAAGTACTTCATCGCTAGTATCTCTACCTTGTTTTGCAACAACATGAGATTCCCATATAGTGGGGTCTGTTAAATTTTCTGATGTGGTGATCAGTGGGAAATCACCCGCCATTTTAAATGAAATATCAGTATTGGCACGAGCGATGAAGAACCTGTCTTTACCATAGGCACTACTTTCGGCTTTTGAATAAGCAATATCACCAACAACCTTTAAGTTGTCATTTATTTGCCATTCATGATTGTAACCAATTTGAAATGTTTCTGTATCCCGAGGATTTGATCCCTTAATAACATCAACACGCCCAGCTTTATCTGCAGAAGTAACAAAATTATTTTGGTCGACAACAACATTACTAAATCCACTCGCACGGCCTGCATCAAGTGGATATGCTGCTTGATAACTAGTGTCTGCAACATCAAATAATGATACTAAACCATCTATTGTGATTTCATGGTCATCATTAGGTCGATATTGAAATACTGCCGTGCCACCAAGGCGCTCTCTATTTTGATTGAAAACTTGGAATCGTTGAGCTGCCAATGTTGTTGCACCAGTAATTGCTTGTCCGTTGGCGGTTTGGCTTGCATCAAAATCTAAATCTCTGTAACCATCAGAAAATATACTATCTAATCGAGCTGTTCTTTCGCTATAAGATACAGAAGCTAAAAAACCCATGGTGTTATTATTGAATGTATTACTGTAAAGAGCAGATGTTTTATAGTCAGTCTCTTCAGCGTTACTGTCGTAAGTTCCTGAAGCAGAGGCAACAAATTTTGACCCATTTATATCAAATGGTCGCCAAGTCGAAATATCTACTGTACCGCCTATTGCACCTTCCGTTAGTGAAGCATTAGAGCCTTTATATACTTGTGCTCCATTGATTAAATCAGCAGAAATAACATCTAAACTAAATTCTCGTCCTGCATTTTCAGTCGCTAACATACGGCCATTTGCAAGTACGGTATTAAATTCAGGGCCTAAACCACGAACAGTTACAAATCGACCTTCACCACCGGAGCGATCAATTGATACACCTGTAATACGTTGAAGTGACTCCGCAACATTTCCGTCAGGGAAAACACCAATGTCTTCTGCTGAAATACCATCACTGATCACATCAGAATTTCGTTTTAAGTCATTAGCTGACAACATACTTCGCTTAATACCAACGACACTAATTACTTCAATTTCTTCATTTGCTTTTTTTTCTTTATTCACTTCAGCAGCATTGGCTGATAACGATCCAAGCAGTGCTGCACTTACAGCAATTGAGAGATATTTTAATTTCATATTATTTCCTCTATTTTATTGTATTTTATCATGTTTATATTATATTTGTTCTATTCGTTTGTGGTTTTTTATGGATGTTATCCACCTTATAAAACTTATATAAAATAGACCTTATTTACCTCCTAAAAAACGCATTATTCTTCTCAAGAAACAACCTTGATAGTTTTTGATGTGCAAGAAGGTAGCAAATATAAGGGATCTGTATATTCCTGATAATTCACTAAATGCTCCCAAAAAATAACCTTTCGTTTGTTATATTAAAAAATATAAGTTAGTTTTATGTCACCTTCTGTTTTAAAAAGTAAAAAAAATGTTGGATTGGGTAAACCGAATTGCTTTTAATGAGAGCAGTCCTTTAGAGTCTCAAGGCTATGAAAACCAGTTTGGCTTTCAAAGGCATAAACCTCAAATTATGGATTGTAGTCATTGGCATGGTCATATTGAAATTAATTATCTTTTTAATTGTTCTGCCGATTATTTAATTAATGGCAAAAAAATTAGTGTTCCGGAAGGAAAAATGATCGTTTTTTGGGCTTCTATTCCTCACCAAATGATAGCTTCATCTGGTGACGGGGAAATGGTAAACATTTATATTCCCCTTGAAGCTTTTTTATCATGGAAATTATCGAATGATTTTTTTTATGAAATACTCAATGGAGAGGTTCTTGTTGCCGACTATCTACATGAAAGTGATCTGTATTTAACTCGTATGTGGGAAAGAGATCTAGAAAGGAAAGAATTGCCTCTGATGCTTCAAGTTATAGATGAAATTCGAAATCGTATTCGTCGAATGTCTCTTGAAACTTATAGCACCTTTAAATTGTCTCAATTATCTGAGCTGTCGGACACTAAAAAGTTAGTGACGGGCTTACCGCATATTCAAACCATATTACGTTTCATTGCCGACAATTATGATCAAAAGATCACGATAAAGGATATTGCAGCTGAAACAGGACTACACCCAAATTATGCGATGAAATTATTTATTCGTGTATTGAAGATCTCTATCAAACAATATGTAAATAGGCTGCGTTTACAACATGCACAAGCGTTACTTATTGATACTAATGAACCTATTCTAAATATTGCGCTTAAAGCCGGTTTTGGTTCAATTAGTCGGTTTTATGATATTTTCCATCGAGAATATCATAAAACACCACAACAATTTCGTAATGGCATTGTTAACCCTAACGGCCTTAAAATGTCCAATGCTAAATTGAATATTTTGTAATTTTATAAGTCTAATATAACAAGTTTAGGTTACTTTTCAGGATGAACTTCTTTATTTCTAGTGAGTAATTTATATCAATTAATGTTCCAATTTAGCGCTAAGTAATATTGATAGCTATGTAGTGGGTGTTTCATATGTTTTTAGGTTATCGACTGTAGTAAGTCCTTTATATTTAATTGACTATTCAGCAAGACAAAACTTTGTGGAATTACCGTACTAATTTTTCTCCAATATCCTTTATGTTAAGAAGATTTATATGAAATATTTTTGCCAAAAACTTACTAGCTTACTTGTTATAGCAAGTTCTTTATTAATGATGAACTTACACGCCAAGTCTTACAAGATAGACTCACCTAATGGTAAATTAAACGTTGAATTAACATTCAATGCGCATTTGAGTTATTCATTAAAAGTAGAAGGTGAATCTATTTTTAATCATTCATTAGCATCACTTTCCATTATCCAGAACAATAAAATTGCTGTTGAAAAACATATTGTCAGTGTAAAGCGAAACAGTGTTAACCGTACTTTATTCCCTCATGTTCAACAGAAATCAAAAGAAATAGCAGAATATTATAATGAAATTATTTTAATGTATGATAATCAACAGAGCATCACTTTTAGAGTCTTTGATCAAGGAATGGCATACAGGTTTAGTACTCAAATGACAGGGAATATTAAAGTTAAGAATGAATATGCTCAATTTAATTTTAAGGGTGATCACCAAGTATTGTTTCCAGAAGAGAAAAGTTTTATTTCCCATAATGAGCGACTGTATTTGCCAATGTCGCTTAGTGAAATTAAACCAAAACAATTTGCTAGTTTACCTTTATTAGTAGACACCACAGGCACTAAAATAGTCATTACTGAAACGGGCTTACGTGATTACCCTGGTATGTGGTTAAAAGGTAATAGTGATCATTCTCTTCAAGGGATTTTTCCAAAGCAGGTATCAAAAAGTCAATTAAAAAAGAACTCAGACCGTAATGAAATTATTATTCAAAGAGCTGCTTATTTGTCGAGTCACCAAATTAGCGAAGAAGAGGGCGGTCGAGATTTTCCATGGCGAGTTTTTGCTATTTCACAAAATGATGCTGAGTTATTAACTAATGAAATGTCATATTTGTTGGCTGATGAACTAGCGATTGACCCTTCTTGGATAAAGCCAGGTAAAGTGGCTTGGGATTGGTGGAATGCGAATAATATTTACGGTGTTGATTTTGAAGCTGGAATTAATACTCAAACCTATAAATATTACATCGATTTTGCCGCAAAATACGACATCGAATATATTGTTTTAGATGAAGGTTGGCATCAACTTGATAATGTTCTAAATCTTGTGCCTGATATCAATGTACAAGAAATTATTAATTATGGAAAATCAAAAAATGTTGATGTGATTTTATGGGTTATTTGGAAAACCTTAGATCAACAACTTGAGTATGCCCTTGATGAATTTAGTAAATGGGGAGCGGCCGGGATTAAAGTTGATTTTATGCAACGAGATGATCAAGACATGGTCAATTATTATTGGCGAGTAGCGAAAGAAGCTGCTGAACGCCATTTATTGGTGGATTTTCATGGTTCATATAAACCCGCAGGTTTACGAAGAACTTATCCTAATGTTATTACGCGTGAAGGTCTTAGAGGCTTAGAACATAACAAATGGGCCGATTATATTACCGCAGAGCATAACTTAACTTTGCCTTTTATTCGTCAACTCGCAGGGCCAATGGATTATACTCCTGGTGCCATGGTTAATGCTCAAACGGACAACTTCAAAATTATTTTTAATCGTCCAATGAGCAAAACAACACGTGTTCATCAAATGGCACTATACGTGGTATTTGAAAGTCCTTTACAAATGCTTGCAGACTCTCCGTCTAACTATTTAAAAGAACATGAATCGACACAGTTTATTGCTAAGGTGCCAACAGTTTGGGATGAAACTATTATCCTTTCTGCCAAATTAAGTGATCATATTATTACGGCGAGAAAATCAGGTGAAGCTTGGTTTATTGGTGTATTAGGAAATAGTAAGGAACGAGAATTCACTATTGATTTAACATTTTTAGGTAAAGGCGATTATTCAATGGAAAGTTTTTCTGATGGCATAAATGCTGATAAATATGCCAGTGATTATCAAAAACAAACAAAAAGAGTGACAGCCAAAACAGGGGTTAAGATTAAGTTGGCACCTAGTGGTGGCTGGGTTGCTCGAATAAGCAAGTAAGACTTCTGATCGTTTCATCGTCGTATGATAAAAAGGGAAAAATGTGAAAAATGATATGAAAGCTGTTAACACCACCATTTACCAAGCAATAATAGCAATAGGTGCATTGTTATTGCCTGTTATATATGGGTTAATGCTTAGGCCTTTATTGTTTGACCAAGCTCCTTTACCTTTAGAATTGGTGTTTCTTAGCGCATCAATATTGGCCATGGTTCAATTATTCTATTTGGGCTTTCGTTGGCATGATATTCAATATGCTGTGAGTGAGAAAATATCAAAAGCAATACCCACATTACTTTTGCTTTTTGCGATAGGTCTACTTGTCGGTAGTTGGATAATATCAGGCACAATTCCGATGTTGGTTGTTTATGGTTTAAAGTTAATCGAGCCTGATTATATTTTTATTTTTGCGTTTGTAGTGCCAATATTTTTCTCTCTATGCACCGGTACGTCATGGGGTTCTATTGCCACTATTGGTTTGGTTATTATTACTGTTGCCAATGTGATCAATGCAGACTTAGCTATAGTCACCGGGGCAATTGTTGGTGGCGCGTATTTTGGTGATAAATTATCACCCTTATCAGATACCACTAATATCGCTGCTATTGCTGTAGAAATTGATGTTTATGAACATATTCAGTCAATGTTTTATAGCACTTTACCGGCAGCAGTGCTGGCAGCCATAGCGTTTATTATTTTAGGTTTTATTTATCCTCCTCAAATGGACAGCAATGAAGCAGCGATCGTAGAGTCTACTGTAAGTATTATAGAGCGTTTATTTCACTTCAATGTGCTCTTACTTTTACCGCCATTAGTTATTTTCTACGGCTCATTTAAACGCATGTCACCTTTACCTGTACTAATATTTTCTACTCTTATTGCATGTTGTCTGTCGTTATTTCTCCAAGATTATTCTTTCGATAATATTATTCAAACACTCTACAAAGGGTTTAACGTGAATATGGCTCAAGGGAGTGATATCAGTATGTTACCCGAGAGTATTGCCTCTTTGTTTAATCGAGGTGGCTTATACGCGTTAAGTGAACCGATAATTATTACTCTATTAGTCTTTATTTATGTCGGCATTATTGAGCAGATACAAGCGATGCCAACATTAATTAATCGATTGTTTAGCGGCATAAAGAAAACGTCAACCTTGATTGCTTCCTCACTTGTCGCTTCTGGAATTACCAACGCAATGACGTCAAGTCAGTATGCCAATAGTTTTATTGTTGGAGAAGCTTTTGCAAAAAAATATGACGAATTTGGAGTGCCAAGAAAAGTGTTATCAAGATCACTGGAAGATACTGGCACCATGATTGAAAGTTTAATTCCATGGAGTACAACCGCAGTATTTGTTTACGTTACATTGGGAGTTTCAGTTTTTGATTATTGGCATTGGCAGCTACTATCCTTAATTAATATTACCTTAGCTTTTGTTTTTGCTTATACAGGATTTTGCTGTTTTCAATCACAAGATAAAAATAAGTAGCGCTAGGCTATTTAAAGTCATTAGCGATAACATTTGTGCTTTTGACATGAAAGTGTCTAAATTCAAGAAAGATTACCTATGAAATTAAATGATAAAATTATAGATTCTCCCGAATATAATATTGAAAGAATTATTACTATAGAGACAACAACAGCAGCTTTAGTACTCGCAGTTTGTGAAGAAAAATCACTGCTTACTTGCCATTTCGGTGGAAAACTTGATAATCCGGAGAAGTACATTGCTTCAGGTCCTATCGTCAAAGGATATGAATTACCTAAAGCTATTTCTACCTTTGGAGGCAGCGAGCACAACTCTACTTTAAGAGTCACCCATGCTGATCAGGCGATCTCTACTGAACTCATCTATATCTCACATTCAATCCATGAAATTGACAGTAATCGCACTAAAACAATTATAGAGTTACGAGATAAATTACATAGTTTATATGTAGAGCTTCATTATTTAGCTTATATCGCTGAAGATATTATCGAATGTTGGACCGTTATCAAAAACAATGAAGTCAGTAATATTACTTTGCATGACTATGCTTCTTTTGAATTGGCATTATCAAATAAAACTGCAAACTACCATTTAACTAGCTTTTTTGGTTTGTGGGAGCGGGAAGCCAGTATACAAGAAGAAAAGCTTAATTTTGGTAAAAAAACACTCGAAAATAATTTTGGTACTTGGTCTTCTTTTGGGTTTAATCCAGCATTCTTATTATCTACCGAAGGTAAGAGTCATGAAGACTTCGGTGAAGTGATCGGTGGTGCTTATGCTTGGACGGGTAGTTGGAAAATAGACTTTAATTATAATTTTAATAAATTGGCTCATGATCGAGTTCAAAGAGAACTACTTACCATCTCGTCGACCAATCAGAGCATAGCGGCAGACTATCATCTTCAACAAGGTGAAAGCTTTACCACACCAAAATTTATTTTAAATTACTCAGATCAAGGTACTGGAAAAATTTCCAGAAACTTTCATCGTTGGTGTCGTAAATATAACTTACGTGATGGCGACTCTCCTCGTCCGATTATTTTGAATAGCTGGGAAGGTACTCAATTCGATTTTAATGAAGATGTTCTTGTTGAAATGATGGACGGCTTGGTTAAAATGGGCGGTGAAATGTTTGTTTTGGATGATGGATGGTTTGGAGAAAAAGAATTTACTCGAGACAGCATATATAGTGGATTAGGTGATTGGCAGGTTAATCGTACTAAATTACCCAAAGGGTTAGATTACCTTATTGATCAGGCTCAGCAGCGAGAGTTATCTTTTGGTATATGGTTTGAGCCTGAAATGGTTAACCCAAAGAGTCAGCTTTTTAATCAGCACCCTGAATGGGTAATAAAGCAGCCAGATAGGGATAATATTTTATACCGACAACAGTTAGTTTTAGATTTATCCAATCCCGATGTTCAAGAACACGTTTATCAAAGTATCGCTAATATTTTGGAGCAACACCCCGGGATTTCATACATAAAATGGGATTGTAATAGAAGTTTTACCAATTTCGGCTCTCAATATTTATCAAAAGATAATCAAAGTCACCTATGGTATGACTATGTACAAGGTTTATATACGGTTTATCAACGTATAGAAAAAAATTTTGCCCAAGTTATTTTGCAGGTATGTGCTAGTGGTGGTGGAAGAATCGATTTTGGTGCGCTAAAATATCATCATGAATTCTGGGCGAGTGATAATACCGATGCCTTGCAAAGAATTTATATTCAATGGGGACTCTCCCATATTTATCCAACAATTGCGTGTGCAAATCATGTCAGTATTTGCCATAATCACCAAACGGGTAGAACCTTGCCTTTAAAGTTTAGGTTTGACGTAGCAATGTCAGGGCGATTAGGTCTTGAACTCAAACTCTCTGACTTACCTGAACAATCTCTCAATTTTGTGCGCGAAGCGGTAAAATCATATAAATCAATTCGAAATGTTGTTTCAACAGGCGATATTTATAGGATCATGTCACCTTATGACACTGACTATTCGATACTAAGTTACCTTTGTGAAAAGGAAAACAAATTAATTCTGTTTGCATACAAGCTCAAACATTTAATTGGGCAACTTATGCCAATGGTCAAATTAAAGGGGTTAAATGCTTCATCTGATTACCTTATTGAAGAAATCAACTTGCTTAAAGGGCAGCTTCCTCATTGTCAGCAAAATGGATTTGTTATGACCGGTAGAGATTTGATGAACAAAGGTTTACGTTTAAATCTTGCAGAAGAATATGACAGCGCGGTGATCGTATTTACCTGCGGTTAAAAATGATAATAGCAGGGTATTAATAAAACATGCTTTTATAAATGTTTTATAGGAATACTATGTGTTTTTTTGAGAAGTGTTCATCGCTTCATTTATGTTTGAATATATCTTTTTAGTCTTGATTTATTTTAAACTAATTTTAAAGCTTAAATATAATTATGACGGTACGGATAGATCAAATGAAATTAATACTTTTAGCTTTGTTATTTATAACCACCTCTACTCATTGTTTAGCCCAAATAAACAAGGTGCCCTTTAATTGTCCCGACACTGTAGATTGCACAAGTGGTAATGTCGCAATTACTGCCGTTAGCCAGGGCAGTATCTATATTGACGGTCAATACATTGGTAAAAAGACACCCAGCATAGTTTTCCTAAAAGAAGGTGAGCATATTGTTAGTGTTGGTTTAGACAACGAAAGATTATATTTAAGAAAAACAGTGAATATAACCAAAGATACAAAATTTAATATAGATTTTACTCTTGAAGACAAGCAATTACCCTCATTATGGAAAGCTCTTTTTGTTGGCGTTCCTACCGTTTCTGGAGAATCTTCAATAGGAAAATGCAGTACCAATTTTACTAAGCAAGACTTAGATTATGCATTTGATTTTTTTAAAATGAACATGAAAGAGCATATCGAGCCGTATTCTTATGGCTCAATTAAGTGGGATATAGACCGCCGTGATTTAACCAAACCAGTAGAGTTAACTTATAATGATGAAAATGGTTGGTATACGTTAGAAGCTGAACAAGGGTTAGCAGAACTTGATAATGTAAAACCGGGTGAATACGACACGGTATTTTTATTTTGGCGTGAAGAAGACAAAAATTGTAGTTTTAAAAGTCCATATTTTGGTTTGGCATGGTTAGAACCCACCTCTGATGACGCGCGTAGAACTGGGTATGTAACGGTTAAATTTAACCCTGAAGCAATAGGTGTTAAAGCAAAGATTCAGCAATATTTAGACAACGATCCTGGTGTTTGGACTCATGAGTGGTTGCATGTTGTAATCGAACAGTTTTATCCTAATCAACAGGTAAAGGTACCACTCCCTCCAAAAGATAAGTTAATTTTGCATTCAGCAAGCGCATACGGCTATAAATACCCATGGCTAGACTGGTATAAAGATCTAATTTCAGGGCAAGTTTCATTAGGAAAAGGTTTTTCAGGTCTCGGGCCAGAAGCATTTATTAACTGTACGGTGAGAAAGTATTCATTAAAGCAATGTACTGATTAATCCTGTGAAGTGGTAGTGATCTGGTCAAGCAGCATAAGACACATTTATTGTGGACTGCTCAAACTCAATTGGAGAGCAATCACCGTTTGATGTATGAAGCCAGATCTGATTGTAATATCGGATATAAGCTTCAACATCTTCTTTCATACCTTGGCGTGTTAAATGATAAATATTTAACAACCATTCATTTTTCAAACTACCAAAAAATCGCTCAACAACCGCATTATCCAAACAGGCATCACGACCACTCATTGAAGCAGTAATATTGTTATTTTTTAACTGTTGCCCAAAACGATGGCTAGTATATTGAGAGCCTCGGTCACTGTGAAATATCATCCCTTTAGTCGGTTTCCTAAGATTCAGCGCCATTTGCATTGCTTGCTCCACCAAATCTACTGTCATACGCTTATGGATTGACCAACCGATAATACGGCGAGAATATAAATCCATCACAATTGCTAAGTACATCCAGCCTTGACCTGTTCTGAGATACGTCACATCGCCTGCCCAAATTTGATTAGCCTGTTTGGGGTTAAAGTTCTGGTCAACGATATTATCGGCTAGACTATGGCTATGTTTGCGCATCGTTGTCACTTTATAAGCAATACGCTGTTTAACTTGTAAACCAAGTTTATCCATCAAGCGAATAACTTTGTCACGGCCAACCTCAAAGCCTTCTTTGCGCAGTTTTTTCATTAACTGCCTAGAGCCTAAACTTTGTCGACTTTCTCTAAATAAAGCTTTAGTACGTCGGTACAGCATTAGCTCAGACTCGCTAATTATTTTAGCTGAGCGATTGACCCAAACATAATAACCGCTCCTGCTAACATTCATGACTTCACACTGCTTTTTTACTGGAAAAATGCTTTCGTTCTTTTTAATAAAGTTAAACTTTACTTCATTTCTCTTGCGAAGAAGGCACTGGTGATATCAAGTGGCCTTTTTTAAAATTTATTTTTCCATACACAGTTGCTTATTTTCTTTACTGAGTTTCATCAACTAACTGCGTTCATCACCACTTAAAATATTACCCGTTTGCTTCTCTTCAAACTGTTGTTTCCAGCCATAAAGTAAATTTGCTCTGATCCCTAAAGACTCTGCTGCATCAGGGACTGTGTAGCCTTGATCTATAACTAAAGCCACAGCTTCTTCTTTAAATGCTTTCGTATAAGTTTTGTATTGTCGTTTTTGATTCATAAACACCTCGATTAACTAGGATATTATCCTTTATCAAAGTGCCCAATGCCATTGGCTATGTTTTACTTAAGTGTTGCAATACTGTAATTATAAACAGCATTACAATATTGGAGTAAATATATGTCTTCACTATTATTGGAGCTAGAACAACAAGCTTGTGAGTTACCGTTAGAACAACAGCAGTTGTTAATTTCATTCTTACAAGATCATCACAATAGCGAATCCAGCTTAAATATACTCACAAATAATTTTATTGCGAAGCCACAATGTCCCCATTGCAAGGCAAATCATATTAAGCGACATGGGAAACCCAACGGCCGACAACGCTATCGTTGTAAAAAATGTAGCAAAACCTTTATGTGCACAATAAACACGCCATTCTTTCGATTGAGAAAAGTTGAAGAATGGCTTCCTTACTTTAAATGCATGCTAGATAGCCTCACGATAAGGAAGAGTGCTCGTCGTTGTAATATGTCAATTAAAACGGCATTTAAGTGGAGACACTGTTTCCTGACTTTACCAAATCAAGAAAAAGCGGAACGCCTATCTGGCATTGTGGAAATTGATGAAACATTATTTAGATATTCAGAAAAAGGAAGCCGTGCTCTAAACAGAAAAGCACATAAACGCGGAGGAGATAAAGCAGGGAAAGGTCGCGCAAAGGGAGATTGGGTTCCTGTATTGGTTGCCCTAGATAGGGAAAGGCATGTGTTTGATGAATGTCTTGAAAAGGCAGACACTGATACGCTGTTGGGGTTACTTAAAGAGAGAATTACAAAAGACTCAGTTGTCTGTAGTGATTGTTTTCTGGCTTATATAAAAATGACTAAGAGTATGAATATAGAACATAAAACACTAAATTTTAGTAAGAAGGAACGCGTAAAAGAAGGTGTTTTTCATATTCAAAATGTCAATGCGTATCACAGTCGATTGCACCAATGGATGGTCATTTTTCATGGTGTAGCGACAAAGTATCTTGCTAATTATTTAGGTTGGTTCAGGTTTTTCGAAAATCACGACAATCCAAATGAAAACAGCATGTTGGCTATGCAGACACAGTTAAGGTGAACATAGCC
>Ga0105359_10001685_pt1 | contig 18487 bp, 17 predicted proteins | sample GOMGulsemesocosm_6_FD_83659 | JGI IMG/M metagenome (GOLD analysis project Ga0105359, IMG submission 83659) | Methane-oxidizing microbial communities from mesocosms in the Gulf of Mexico - GOM8C Gulf of Mexico | ecosystem: Environmental > Aquatic > Marine > Cold seeps | place: Gulf of Mexico...
AGATGTAACCTCTAAAGGCGGCCAAGATTATTTAACCAGAATTTTATCTACATTCGCTGAGAGTAATATTAAAATCATTCGGTTAGATGCAGCGGGCTACGCTATTAAAAAATCTGGTACTAGTTGTTTTATGTTGGAAGAAACCTTTGAATTTATTAATGAGCTAACCCATGAAGCGAATAAACTTGGTATTGAAACTTTGGTTGAAATTCACTCGTATTACCAAACACAAATTGAAATAGCCAAACGTGTTGACCAAGTTTATGATTTTGCCTTACCACCACTTATTTTACATAGTCTGTTTAATCAAGATTTTAGCGCCTTAGTTAATTGGTTAACAATTTCACCTCGAAACTGTATCACGGTACTTGATACACACGATGGCATTGGTATCATTGATGTTGGCCCTATGAATGGCAAAGCAGGGTTATTAACTAATGAACAAATAGATGCCTTAGTTGAAAACATACACCTTAAAAGTGACGGTGAAAGTAAATTAGCAACAGGGGCTGCAGCGAGTAATGTTGATTTATACCAAGTTAACTGTACTTATTATGATGCCCTTGGTAAAAATGATTTCGATTATTTAGTGGCTAGAGCTATTCAATTCTTTGCCCCAGGCACACCTCAAGTTTATTATGCCGGCTTGTTAGCACAAACTAATGATATGGAATTACTAGCAACAAGCCAGGTCGGTAGAGATATTAATCGCCCCTATCTTGATAGAGAGTGCATCAAAGAATCACTAACAAAGCCGGTTACTAAGGCTTTATTAGCTTTGATAAGTATTCGCAATCAATCTGCCGCATTCAATGGTAAATTTTCAGTATCCTATAAACAAAACGTTTTAATAATGTCTTGGAAAAATCAAAAATCTACCGCTGTACTTTCGATTAACACCATTAAAAATCGAGCGTCAATCACTATAGGCGAAAATGGTTTGAGTCATTTAACTGACCTGCAAACTTTATTGTCAAATTAGTCGCTATAGCCACTGAATTATTTAGTGCACAACAATGTCTAATTGTGCACTCATCTTCTATACCCGTCATCATTCAATGTGCGTGATTTCAGTGGGAATTAAAAACCATTTAGGCAAGGCATTAAGTTTAAACTTACATTAAATATGGAAAAACAAGCCAAAAATATAAACCAAACAGTGCTATGCATAAAATCAATGCTGGCTTAGTTAGCCAATATAACAGTTTTTCGGATATATTTTTTTTTATAGATCTCGCACATAAAATGCCAATAACTAAAAAAAAGAAGCCGAACATTAAATATTGCCAAATACCAAAAGCATTTGGTACATCGACATTATTTGTGACGTTTTGATATTGTAAATAAGCAGACCATATAATAAATAAATAGCCAGCGCATTCACTTAGAAGAGCAACTAATAGTCTAAAAACTTTCCATTTACTCAAACGAACACCTCAAAATAAGTATGACCCAAAGTTAGTGGGAAAAAAAATTCCTGCCACAATGTTTGAACAAAAACAAAAACAAAAAAAGTAAATTGTCTTTTGCCCCTGCTTAATTTCTTATTATAACTTACGTCCAGTAGTCAAAAAGTGTACCCAATCTGTCCGACCTCTTTTTTCACACTCAGTAACGGCTAACTCAACATTATACGGTACTTTAATATGGTCGATGTTCCAACTATCAACAATCTTATCAACTATTGCATATGACGCCATAGGATTAAAATTCTCCATTGAATGAATAAGCGGCTCATCATCCGTATATGCTTGTAAGCCAACACTTCCTGGATTAACTATAATTTGGCCCGTAGTTAAAGACACAGCTCTGGGAGTATGCGTATGGCCACAGCATATTAACTTTGATACCTGGCCATTTAGGAGTTTTATAATCTCGTTATCAGAACGTAAACGAGCATACCCAAGTTCAACATTTTCCAGTAAATAGATTAAGTCATCGTCTGGCGTACCATGACATAAGTAAACGTCATCATTTAATTGAATATCAAACGGTAAAGACTTCATCCATTCAATTGGATCTTTACCTAAATTATCAATGATAAATTTCATTGTTGGATTTGAAACTATCTCTTCTGTCGTAGCTTCAAAAATTTGACGGTCTTGATTCCCACAAATAGTAACAATATCATGCTGCATTAACAGGTCATAAGTCGCTTTAGGGGCAATTGGCCCATAAAGAATATCACCAAGATTTACCATTAAATCAACATCATGATTTTTTGCGTCAGCAATAACAGCTTCTAAAGCAAACACATTGCTATGAATGTCTGATAAAACTGCAATTTTCATGAGAGCCTCTTGAATATATCGCCTAAATAATAAGGTGATTTTTATTTACTAAAATAAACAACGAAGGAGGAAACTTTATTTTTTCCTTGTTTACCAACTTATTATAGTTTTATTCTTCGTAATTGCATTAATTTTTGAGTGAGTAAAAAAACAATTGAACCATTAATAAATAAACTGATGATTGGCCAGTACAAAGGGATTGAATATGAATCAATAATAGTTTTTAAACGGCCAGGAGATATCTTTAAACATGTTACGGAAATATCGTTAAGTAATTGATATGAGTTATAACATGCACCGATTAAAACTAAGCCATGAATCACAAATATGACTAATACTACTTTGATTATATTTAAAAGCAGTGTTTGGTGCTGTTCAAGGTAACTTCTAGCTTCAACGGATGTTAGCAACCAGCCAAAACCAACCAAATATGATCCCATAGTCGTCCATACATTATTAATATAAACACTTTGAATATGCTTGGCCGTTTCTATAGTTAATTTAAAAGCTTCAATTTCCATATGACTCCCAACGAATTTGTAGAATAACTCGTTTTTATATCATTTTTAATCAAAATACTCTAACTGGATTATTTTCTTTTAACAATCACAAACGGGATCTATGACGAGGTTAAAACGCAAACAATCAAAAAGAATGAAAGGTACATTTAAAATGATCCTTTTTAGATAAATTCTACAGCATCAAGCGGACTAAAATTGTTGGTTAAAATGTGGAGCGAAGCGGAACCTAACCAACTGTTTTAGTTCCGTTTAAATGCCTTATTACATGGCTTTTACGATGTAGCCCAAACAGCCATATCCCTTATATTTTGATGATCATCGACAGTTTCATCAAAACCATGCTCTTTTATATTTACTTTAAAAGTTATCCAATCATTTGTTGTTTTAGCTTCTAGTGATAAGTGCTGTTCTATTGCTCCTTTTTTCCATAACCAATAACCGTTTTGCTTTAATTTTTCATGTACATTTGAAATTAGATCTATTGATGCATCTTCTTCAGCAAATAATTCATAGGCAATGTATGCTTTTCTTGAGCCTGTTTTTTGAGGTAAATTACTTCCATCAAGTTCAAAATTATTTCTAAGTGCAGATTCTGCTAGAGCTTGTTTAGCATTTAAAATATCAGTATCATCTGCAGCAATTAGGTTAGCATTAACAGCAGTTGTGAATGCATAGTCTATATCGACTAAAGCTTTAAAAGGTATTCCAATTCTAGTTAGTATTTTACCCATTTTATGAATTCCACGACAACCATCAGCTATCACTAGCGCAGTTTTATGGGTGCTGAAACTTCGACTACAAGCTTTGAATAAATCAGGTAAAACAGATTGTTCTGTTGCCCCTTCTGCAATCAAGATTCTGTCAGCAAAAAGAATTTGGTTCATGTTATATATTTCAAAAAGAATGCGAGCTTGATTTAAGTTACCTTCGATCTCTTCTTGTATTGCTTCAGCTATACGCTCAGTTACTAAAGTATTTCCACCAACATTTTTTCTGACGATATTTGTATATGGAACATCTTCCTGCTCAACCATTAATGAAGAGTGGGTTGAAAATACCACTTGATAATTAGTCATTGAAAGTGACTTAAGAGCATCTCTAACAAGCTCTATTGCTTGTGGATGAAGATATAGCTCGGGTTCATCAATGAGTAAAAGAGTCGTTTGACCTACTGCGGATTGTGTTTGTACTTCGGCTAACAACCGAATCAATGCCATTTGTATCGGCGTTTTTCAAGCTAGTTGTCGCCTAACGTTTAAATTTATGCCGCCTTACTTTCTTTTATTTCTGATTTTCCCTTTTCAGGATTGAGATAAACTTCACCAATATGATCCCAGTTTTTAATATTACCTGACCATCGGCTTGGATTCGCTAATTTCGCTTGGTTATATACTTGTTTTCGCTTTGCTAATATTTCAATATCTTTACCTGTGTGGCGCTCCTGAGGCGTAGTAAACTTGATCCCACTATGGTGATGTTCATTGTTATACCAGTGCACAAATCCACTTACCCATGTTCTTGCTTCGCTTATATCAGCGAAGGGCTTTTCTGGGTACTCTGGACGATATTTTAAGGTGCGAAATACAGATTCAGAATAAGGATTATCATTACTCACCGACGGTCTGCTAAACGACGGCACCACTCCTAATTCTTGTAAGGTTGCCAGCATTGTCGCACCTTTCATTGGGCTACCGTTATCTGAATGCAAAGTAACCTGGTTACGTTTTATTTTCTCTTGGTGACATATGTCGGTTATCAAATCAGCAGCTAACTCACTTAATTCTTCATGATGGATTTGCCAGCCAATAATTTTTCGACTGTAAATATCAATCACTAAATACAAATATAAAAATATCCCTTTAACCTGCGTAGGCAAATAAGTAATGTCCCAACTATAAATTTCATTGGGCGCTGTTGCCGTTAATGCTCTTGGCTTATGAACTTGACGAGCAGGCTTACTTTTTTCTCTATGCTTTAGCTGATTGTGTTCATTTAGCACTCGATAGAAGCTCGATTCAGAGGCAATATAAACCCCCGTATCCGCCAATTTTGGCACTATCTGACAAGGCGGTAAGTTTGAGTGCTCTGGCTCATTGGCTACCTTAATAATACGCTGTCGCTCCAACTCGGTTAATTTATGTTTAGGGGTATGCTTTGGCTCAAGACGGCCATCTTGTTTATCAGAATTTGCATTCCAACGCTGAAACGTTTTAGCACTGATACCAATGATATTACAGGCGTTTTCTTGTTTGGCTCCCGAATCACAAGCTTCGGCGACTAATGTGATTATATCCGCTCGCTCAACGCTCATCGTTAGCTGTCCTCGTCGCTTCCCCAGATCTCGTTGACTTTTTTTTGGAGAACTAACAAAGCTGCGGTTTCCGCTAGTGCTTTATCTTTTCGGTTTAACTCTTTCTTTAATGCTTTATTTTCATGCTTTAAGCTTTTAACTTCAGTACGGGAAATAGGCTTGTTATCTGATTTATTTCCACTAGCAAAATCGAGTTTCCATTGTGCTACGTGATGAGGATAAATACCTTGTTCACGACAATGCTCGCTTAGTGCTTTCTTATCGAGCGCACCACAGCTTATGATCATGTTAAGACGTTCTTCTAAAGTCCAATCCTGTGGGCGTTTTTCTTTTTTCATGCAACTGACTTCGTTAGGTGAAATTGATTCTAGTTCTTGGTTCTTTGCTTGCAGTGTCCAGCGGGCTAAAGATGATAAACCTACACCTAATGAATCTGCAACTTCTTTTAAGGTAGTATTATCCTGTCTATTCAATGCTTTTTCTACTGCTTGTTTTTTAAATGATTGTGAAAATCTTGGACTCATTTTAATTACCTCTAACTAAATATTAGAGGCGACAACTAGTCTGACACAGCGGGCTAATCAGTAATTTCTTTCTGAGAATGCATGAGCCGTTCAATTTTTGGTTTTAATTTCTTTACTAGGAGACAATTTACTTTGGCCGACCGGACAAGGTCATTATCGTCTAATACCTCTATTTCATATTTTAAAAATTAGCTCGTTGAAATCTGCTGTAATGAACTGAAGATATTTTTACTCTCCTAAATATAACAACTTCAGTTGTATATTTTAAACTTGTTTTTATAGCCTAATTATTAATCGTTGTTTGTCATAACAAATGACGTAAAGGCAATTAAAGTCTTCAAAAAAGTAGAAGACCTACTTGCCTAGATTCATTTCACTGCCTCATTTAAGTTCTTAAACAACACTGTAACTGTAAAAGTTAACGCGCAACTGACGTTAAATGAAACAAGTTTGAAGGATTTGGAATGTTACATTTTGCCTGTAGCCAAAATATACAAACGCAGCCAACCTTGATTTTACTTTTATTCATATTTCAACAGAAGATCTAGCCCATATTAATTCAAACTTATAGTCATACCTTCGTTAACCCACCGAAAAAGACGGTTAACGAAGGGTTCATCTTCTCACGACTGTGTAGAATAACCCTAGATGTCCATCTAGGACGACGCTTAGCCATTTTAATATTCAAGAGAAATATTTATGAAAGAAACTGTAAAAGAAATTGACCCCACCACCGATAATACATCAGTAATGATAGATAAATATGATGCAGATTCAACATACAAAAATTTTGACACAGCTTTTCCCATATCTGCGGGATTAGGGTGCTATTTATATGTGAGTATCGATTTTCATGATGGTTCTATCAGTGAGCCTACTGAAGGTACAAATGACAATCTTAGTAGTTCTACTTTTAGCGAATTATACAAAAACAGTATAACAATTCAATTAGGTAGACTGGTTACTAAACAAATATATACAAATTTATTAAATAACATTGCCCCTTTGGTTAGCCAAGTAGTTAGAGGTTATAGATATAACGGTCCTAATACTATGGCCCTTTTATCATCAGATGCAGAAAATGCATTAGAACAATTATCTATGTTCAATGTTCAAGATGAAGATGAAGATGAAAATATAAGAATTTGGGATGGAGAAGATATTTATGAATATTATGCTAACGATAGTGAATTTGTAAAAAAAGAAAATGGCGAAATTGCTTTCATGCATCTTGCAGAGGAGCTTCTCATGAGCAACTCTTCCGATGATGCATTGAAATTTACTGCTCAAACAGAAATTGAGAATTTAGATGCTGAAATTAATTTACATGATCTCATTAGCTATTTACAAGATCTGAGAGAATTATGTATCGAAAATAAAGATGCTCATTGTGATAACCTGTAAAAAATTTGGTGCCGTTGCTTAAATAATATTAACCACACCAACAGTTATTATGAAACATTATTTTTTAAAATGTTTCATAATAAAAATACCCCACGCCAATGGGATTTGAGCTAAAAAATCACTTTTAGTATATATACTCTAAGGCGCAATCGCCCCCTTTCCGCCATAGAAAGATGAAATTTAAGTCAGTTGTTTGATCGGCAAGTTTACCGGCTAACTCAAGAATTTATTACTTCTATATTGCGCACAAAGAATAACCCCTGGTGGGCTAAAGATTGTTTTTTATTGCCTACAAACTAAAGCAAAGCCCTGTTTTGCATTTATCAACCACAAACAATAAATTCTTTATTGCTAGAATAAAGAGTCAATACTCCTCTTTATAGTATGTTTTAAATGCAATGGGAACACTAAAGCCCCTGCCCTCGTATAATGGAGATAACTTACCTGATTCATATAATTGAACCGTTCCTTCGATATAGGCTTTCATGATTCCCTTTCCTCGTTTATTTCGTGGAAAAATCATATACCAAGAAGTGACCCCAACAATTGAAGTCTCAAAATCACCCTCATTGAATTTTTTTAATATAGCCTTATTCTCTGCAACTGTTTTAAGTAATACACCTTCGTCATCAATATAAAAATCAACACGCCCTTTAGCAACCATCATAAAAGCTTGAGCTTTGGTGTTAACTTCATGCACTCCTCTTAAACCGATAGAGGCGCCTGATTGATGAGATGAAACAACAGAATGTTGCTGTAAAGTTTCAATCCTCATAAATTTATCGTGATACTTATGGCGATTATAAAACGTCATAACGAGTGTAGTTAATACAGGAAACAGAGCTTAAATGTGATTGGTATTAACAATGTTTTCTTTTACGGTGCCTTCAGCAATATCAGCTGAACCATAATCCACCATTTTTATCGCTCTTTTAAAAGGTATATAACTTTTTTCAAGCGTATATCCCTGTGTAGTAAACACTTCTTGAAATATGTTGTCGTATAAGGCTGAGTCGTTATCTGTCAATCTAGGCCAGTTGTCTGTGGGCCACTTGACCATCGATAGCTCTGTTGCAAATACTGAAGTACTTACGAAAATTAATACTATTTTAATTAAAAACCTAGCCATATTACAAATCCTACTTTGTCCCAAGAAACAAATTACTAACTTAGTATTAGGGACATAAATCGTCGTCTTATCGCTATAGAAACTTATGGGATAAAAAGTTTCTATAGCGATAAACTATGTGGCGCTAATAAGATGGTCCGCCTCACTTAAACTACACTTAGGTCCAGACTATTAAATGAGGAGAATCATCATGTCTACTATTAACATTCTTGGAATTGATATAGGTAAATTTACATTTCACCTTGTTGGCCACGACTTGTCTGGTCGTCAAAGTTTGTCGTAAAAAGTTTAGTCGTCCAAAACTTATTCAATTTCTTTCTACTATCGAGCTAACAACTATTGCTATGGAGGCCTGTGGTGGCTGTCATTGGTTAGCAAGGAAGTATCAAGAGTTTGGGCATAAAGTATTACTCATACCACCACAGTATGTTAAGCCTTATGTCAAAACGAACAAAAACGATTTCATTGATGCTGACGCCATTGCAGAGCCAGCAACTCGACCAACTATGCGCTTTGTAAGCGTTAAAGCTGAATCATCTCAAGTAATATCAGTTATTCAACGCATACGTTCAAGTTATGTAAAAGATAGAACGGCTTGCATATCACGGATTGGAACAGCGTTATTAGAATTTGGCATGAGCTTTCCTAAGTCTCACGCCAAAATGAAAGTATTATTCCAACGGCTAGCTGAGCATGGCGAGCCAATACCACCGATGTTGCTTTTAGAGTTAATAGACCACCATGACTACTACTTGAAACTAATCAACTGATTTTGGCTCAAGAGAAAAAACTCAAAGAAATAGTTGACCTTAACGAACGAGCTCAACTACTCAAAACAATCCCATGAGTGGGGACCTAACAGCTAGTCGTTGCTTATCAGACATTAGTACCGCTGCTGATTTTAAAAATGGAAGGCATTTAGCTGCCTGGCTTGGTGCCTCGTCAGTTTTCAACTGGAGGTAAACCAACATTACTAGGTATAAGTAAACGAGGGAATAAAGGCTAACGAGAGCTATTCATTCACGACGCAAGAGCTGTTCTTGTAAGGCCAGAAAAAAACGTAGCCGTTTTTGATAACTGGATATTATCGTTACTATCGAGGAAACATTTTAACGTTGTGGTAATCGCGTTAGCAAATAAACTAGCACGTATCGCCTGGTTGGTACTTTCAACCAAACAAGCACTCGAAGTTAGAGTGCAAGCCTGATTTGCAAATGATGATAAAGATGACACAACGGTTAGACCACTGGATTGAAGACCTGTGGGGCGTTACAGCAACATAATTAAGTATGCCTACTCGCTTTTTGAGGACAATCTAGCGCGGATCTAATCGTGGAGCTGGGCCTAATAAATTGGGTAACCAACAAAGACTCCAAATACATTAGCGCAAACCAACTACGTTATCGATATTATTACTTGCAATATCGAGGCGGACCATACATAACGCCCCCTGAGCGATGCATAAACATCTAACACAGGTAAATAATTTATGCTTGATGCAACCGAAGTCGAAGCAATTGAAGAAATCCTAGCAAGATTTAAACAACAAAGAGAAAGAGTTTAAGCAACGATAGCTTTATTGAGTTAGTAGGTCATGCCAAAATTTGTACTGTTTGGCCCAAGTAATAGCACTTTACCTCAATGAAGAAAAAACAACCCGCTCGGCCAAACCTTGCTAATACAAGTATGACCGAGCATTTAATAACTTAGCAAAAGCGGCTTATTTAAACATAGCGGCAATAATTTTATCTAACCCTTGTTTTGATATTTCTACTGCTTCAAGTTGAGTCGCGCCATTGGGATATTCTTCTTGTTCTATTACCATCCATTGAGTGCCACCTATCGTACTTTGGCTAACGATCACATTCGGCCAGTTAGTAATATCTTGACCAATATAAGGCAATTTACCTTCTGGCATATTGTCATAAGGAAACTTGGCTTTATAATGGCTAGTAATAGTCCGACCTGGGTATTTATTAATAAATTCCACCGGATCTTTACCAGCAAATGTTACCCAGCCAACATCCATTTGTAAAATAAAATCATCATTAGTATTGCTAGCTAGTTGATCCCAAAAAGTGCTATCTCCATAGGGTAAAAATTCTTCATCGTGGTTATGGAAACCGAAACGCATACCGTTTTCGGCAATTTTCACTTGCAAGACATTTAATTTTTCAATCCAATCGTTAATTTTTTCGCTATCAAAGGCTTCTTTAGCAATTGGAATAATCAGCATAGGTGCGCCGATAGCTTTATAAAAATCTACGGTTTTTTGAAAGCTTTCATCACTAAAATGAGCCATACCGACATGAGCACCACTGACCACTAAACCTAACTCTGCTAAAAAGTTTTTCAGCTCTTGTGGATCATCAGCATAAGGACCAAAGTCACCCGCAAACTCTACACCGTCAAAACCCATGTCTGCTATCGCCGTTAACGTGCCTTTAAAGTCTTTCGCTAAGGTTTTGTTAACCGACCAAAGCTGGACACTCATTTTCGGTAAATCTTGTTTGCTAATAACAGTGCTAGGTGAAATTTTCTCGATAGTGGCAATATTTTGCTGACAAGCACTTAATAAACACGTTGAAGCTAAGACGACACCCGCCGCTATTTTAGTAAGTTTATTGTTCATGTTTTTATTCCTTTGATGTCTTTTTATCATTAAGTAAGTGTTAAATTCGTTTCGCTGCTAATTCTTTCACTGCATAATCCACCGCACGCACAGTTAATGCCATAAAGGTCAGGCTTGGATTTTGTGTGGCTGAAGAGCAAAAACTCGCGCCATCAGGCACAAATAAGTTCGGTATATCGTGACTTTGATTAAAAGCATTTAAAAATGAGTCTTTTGGATCCCTGCCCATACGCGCAGTACCAATTTCATGAATGCCTGAGCCTGGTGGTTTATGACGCACACCACTTTCAACATTAGTGAGGCCTATGGCTTTTAGCATTTTTGCACTTTGCTCCGCTGCATCTAACATCATATCGGTTTCGTTTTTTGAAAAACTGCAGTCAATTTGTAATTGCGGTATGCCCCACTTATCTTTTAAATAGGGGTGTAAACTCACTTGGTTATCATACCTTGGCAGCATTTCGCCTTCTGCACCCATCCCAAATTTCCAGCTTCCGGGACTTTTCAGTAAATTTTTAAAATCAACACCAAAACCATCTTGACCTTGCAGCTCCTTCCAGCTTTGTCGCCATGCATCCGCTGATAAACTATAACCTCGCAAAAATTTTCGTTTGCCATCCGGACGATAATAAAAGTTAGGAATATATAAACCGCCGGGTCGCCGACCCTTATAGAACTCATCTTCAAAACCGTCAACATCACCACTAGCCCAAGCATTATAGTTATGATCCATTAAATAATGCCCTAATACCCCTGAGCTATTGCCAAGGCCCTCAGGGTATTTTTTTGAGCGAGAGTTTAATAATATTTGCGTGCTGCCTAAGGTAGACGCACAAACAAAGACTATTTTGGCAAAGTATTCACGTTCGCTTAAATCATCATTATCAATAACCCGCACACCTTTAACCCTATTGGTCTTTTCGTCATAAATCAGGCTATGCACGACACTATTTGCCGCTATGGTTAAATTACCTGTGGCTACCGCATCCGGCAAGGTCGAGCTTTGGGTAGAAAAATAAGCACCAAAAGAGCAGCCTTTTTGACATTCATTGCGCGCTTGGCACTTGCCTCGACCTTGGCTGATATGCAGTTTACTTGGCTGAGTTAAATGCGCTTGTCTGCCATGGATCAAACGGCGTTCGGGAAAGTGTTTTGCTAATTCTGCTTTGACATGTTTTTCGGGTGCTGTCATATCAAAGGGCGGCAAAAATACGCTATCAGGTAATTGCTCTAAGTTTTCTTTTTGTCCACAAATTCCGACATGAGTTTCCACATAAGAATACCAATCTTCGATGTCTTTATAACGTATTGGCCAGTCATTACCATGACCATCACTTTTATTGGCGTTAAAATCATGATCACTCCAACGGTAAGAAAATCGATGCCAGAGTAAAGATTTACCCCCTAATTGGCTAGCGCGTATCCAGCGAAAGTCAGTGTCTTTTGCTGTGGTGTAAGGCAAGTCTTTATCGTTACCAAAAAAGTGCTTGGTATTTTCACTAAAGGCGTAACACTTTTTTTGCACGCTATATTGTTCATCAACTAGCTGTTTATCGACCTTAGTGCGCAAAGGGGTTTGCCAGGGTGTTTTGCCCTCACCAAGATAATCTTTACGATGTTCAACCAGACGACCACGTTCTATCATTAATGTATTAAGGCCTTTTTCGCAAAATTCTTTGGCTGCCCAGCCCCCAGTGATGCCTGAGCCAATAATTAACGCATCATAAATTTCAGTGCTTTCTTTAATACTTTTCATCATATTAGTTCTTATAACTCTCTTGTTAATGCCGCTGGTCACTTGTTTTTGCTTACCTTTGCTTAGTTAGCTTGTGATTTCTTATGCTTACTTATTAGTGGCTACTAGTAATAGGCCAAAGCACCCTCGCCACGATCACCGGCTTTAAAAGGTACAGAGCCCGTAAATCCCCCCGGAATTGCATCATATTTTAGGGTTTTCGACGCGCCAACTTCACTGGTGTAATAACCAAAACAAATTAAGCTTTTTAGAAATTTAATATCTTGGCGATTTTGATCAGTAAATTGCCCTTTGCCTGCTTCAATCGCGATTAATAACGATAGCTGCTGTTCGTCATTCAGCGCGATGAAATCACTTTTACTGGCTGAGTTAGCAATCAAAGACAAAATATCTTGCACTCGTTGTTGATCATTAATTTGATAACAATGATGAAGTTGATTATCAATAAAACCATGACAATCAACATCACCTGCCCCCAAGGTATCGGTACGAGGAATGGTCAGTTGAGCAACTTGTTTAAGCAACTGCAATTCCGCCAAATTAAATATTTTACCTGCAGTGGTTTGTTCACCTATGTTCGCTTGATAAGCCAGAGCAGCCGCAATTGCCTTATTACTCAGTAAAGTATTGGCTGTCGCACTGCCAACTAACGCAACAAAGCCTTGTAAAAACTGTCGACGCGAGTTGCTACTCTTTTGATCCATCAGCTTAAACTCCTTGATTTTGTTTGGCTTTAAATGAAATATTGCTTGGTTCCACTTGCTTTTTCATAATAAAAAACAATACAGTAAAAGCTACAATTAATATCATCGGAAATATCGTTAAGTTAGTTAATACACTTTGCCCTGCCATTAGCTCAGTTGCCTGAGGTGATAATTGTGCCAAACTGGCTTCTTGTCTTGAGCTATCTATCCAGCCGCCAATAATAGGATTAAATATACTCACGGCAAACATCCCTGAGCCGCCTAATACAGACATACCCAAAGCGCCACTATCTTCAATGTTTTCGGCGACAAAACCTATCATGGTTGGCCAAAAGTAGGTCACCCCTAAGGCAAAAATAATAGCGGCAGAGTACACTTGAGAGCCGGTGGCTATGCTCATGCTATAAATACCTATAGTAGTTAATATCGCTGAAGCCAGTAAAACGCCGACCGGATTAAGTCGATGAATAACAGGGCCAGCAAAAAATCGACCTAGCGCCATTAACCCGGTGATCATCGCCATGATTAGCATAGGTGATGCGCCAGATGCCCCTAAAATACTGTTAATCCACTGCTGCGTGCCCAACTCACTCGTTGCCGTTAACATCATGCAGAACACCATAAATAAGAATAACGGTGAGCACATCGCTTTAAAGTTTGTAGTCGTATTATTTACTAATACCGCCGATTCTTTACGGGTTAACAATGCCTGTAATTTACTACTACTTAATTTCATAAACATAACGCCGTATATCAATGTCGGTACCAGCATGATGGCAATTTGTATTTGCCAGCTGAAATTAAAATCAGTCATATAGTTAGATAAAACAGCCCCCACCACTATGCCTCCAGGGAACCACACATGAAAACGGTTAAGCATGGTGGTTTTATTATCACTATAGAGTTGTGCAATAAGCGGATTACAACCAGCTTCAACCGAGCCATTGGCAAAACCAATAAAGAAGGTGGAAATTAATAATCCCCAAAAGCCGCCAGCGGTAATCGTTAAGGCTAAACCTAATAAATGACACACAAAAGCCAGCAGCATGAGTTTTTTCGCACCAATCCAGTTATATAATAAACCACCAAACAAAGTCGCCACAGGAAAGCCTAAAAAGGCCATAGAATTGACCCAGCCAAGCTCGCTACTGCTTAAAGAAAACTCAGCGCTAAGCTGAGATAAAATGCCGGCACGAATAGCAAACGTCATCGCGGTCACTAATAACGCTAAGCAAGAGGCAATAAAAATTGCTTGTTTAAATTGTTGGTTATTCTCTTCAGTACTTTTCACAATAGCTACCATTAGTTGAGCCCTAAAATAGTTCGATTCAGTTGCTCATCATTGGCAACAGAGGAAAAATCATCAAAGGCTTTATCTGTGGGTCGGATCAAGTGTTTATTGATAAAATCAACGCCCTCTTTGGCGCCGTCTTCTGGATGTTTAATGCAACATTCCCATTCCAATACCGCCCAACCATCAAAACCGTATTGACATAATTTGCTAAAAATACTGGCAAAATCTATTTGCCCATCCCCTAAGCTTCGAAAGCGCCCGGCTCGGTCTTGCCAATCTTGATAACCGCCATAAACACCGCTACGACCTGAACTATTAAACTCAGCATCTTTAACATGAAAGGCTTTAATTCTGTGGTGGTAAATATCGATAAAGGCCAAATAGTCTAATTGCTGCAGGACAAAATGGCTGGGGTCATATAAAATATTGGCTCTGGGGTGATTATCCACTGCCGCTAAAAAGCGCTCAAAGCTAGCACCGTCATGTAAATCTTCACCTGGATGCAGCTCAAAACACAAGTCCACACCAGCAATATCGAAGGCATCGAGTATCGGTAGCCAGCGTTTCGCTAATTCGGCAAAACCTTGCTCAACCAAACCTTGTGGTCGCTGTGGCCAAGGGTAAACAGTATGCCATAATAAGGCGCCGGAAAAAGTCGCATGCGCCGATAAGCCCATATTCTTACTGGCTTGGGCTGCGTCTTTTAATTGACTGATGGCCCATTGCATTCTAGCCGCCGGATTATTACGCACCTCAATAGGCGCAAAACCATCAAACATGGCGTCGTATGCTGGGTGTACCGCCACTAATTGCCCTTGCAAATGTGTTGATAATTCAGAAATCACCATGCCCGTTTTAGCAACAATATCGGTAATTACGTCACAGTAGCTCTGACTGTTCGCCGCCTTGGTGACATCAAATAGGTTAGTATCATTGGTAGGTAACTGAATGGCTTTATAACCTAAGTCTGCCGCCCATTTACAAATGGCAGGTAAACTATTAAATGGCGCGTCTTCTTTCAGAAACTGTGCAAGAAAAATGGCTGGGCCATTTATATATGTCATTTCGGGCCTTTTGTTTTGCGTCTTTATCATCATTACTTCCTGTTGCCGCTATAGTCTATTTTATGCCATTTTTTGTCCGAAGCACTGGCGGCCACAACCGTTTCTATAAAGGCCATGCCGCGGATAGCTTCATCAATACCAGGCACATCTTGTGCTTTCTCACTGGCGGGTATCTGAAAAATTTCCTCTCGTATTTGCTGAGAAAAATTAACATAGATATTGGCAAAGGCTTCTAAATATCCTTCGGGATGCCCTGCAGGGGTGCGCAAATTTGCTAAGGTCAAGTGAGCTAACGGACTGACTCCGGTGCGTATAAGCGCACTGGCCTTATCCGGATATTTAATAGTTAAGGTATTGGGCTCTAACTGCCTCCAGTGCAAGCTGGCTTTATCACCATAGATGGCAATGCTCAAATCATTTTCGTCGCCTATGGCCACTTGACTAGCAAGTAGTACCCCTTTGGCGTGAAAACCTTGAGTATTTTCCGCAAAGCGTAATAACACTGTGCCATCATCATCTAGCTGACGGCCAGAAACCACTGAGTTTAAATCAGCACAAACTTCGCTAATATGTAGACCTGTGATGTATTCAGTTAGATTAGCGGCATGTACGCCGATATCTGCCATGCAGCAGCTAATACCTTGTCGAGGGTCTAAGCGCCATGCCGCTTGTTTACTGTCCTCGTCATCACTATTGGCTAACCAGCCTTGCTGATATTGCACCACAACTTTACGAATAGTACCTAAATCACCCTGGGCAATGCGAGCTCTAGCCTCTTTCACCATAGGGTAACCGGTGTAAGTATGAGTGAGCCCGTAAAAGCAGTCGCTTTGGAGTAGTTGTTCTTTGAGGATTAATATTTCTGTCAAATCAGAGGTGGCGGGTTTATCACAAATTACATGGAAGCCATGTGTTATAGCCATCTGTGCTATGGAAAAATGTGATTTGTTCGGGGTAACAATGGCCACCATGTCCATACGGTCTTCACGGGCAGCTTCTTGCTCAAACATCAGCTGATAACTAGCATAACTACGATCCGGAGCGAGATATAGCTCTTCACCTATAGCTTTTGAAACTTGACTATCGCGACTAAACGCGCCACACACCAGCTCAATTTGACCATCGAGTTGTGCAGCGATACGATGAATTGCACCAATAAATGCCCCTTGCCCACCGCCAACCATACCCATGCGGATTTTACGCATAACTTCCTCAACTTACTGATTATTATCTTACCATCGCGATTTTATTAATCGACTTTGGCGTTTCAACCATAGTAGAGGGAACCTACATTTTTTTATAGGGCAAAATGACTTGGTGATACAACAAAATCAGCGTTGTCTTTATAGTTTCATTAGTTGATACCTATATAAAAGTTTAAACACAGCATTCCGTTATCCATGAAAATAAAATAGATTTTTTGTAATAAATTAGACTTCCAATGATTTATTACCTAAGCAACATGAACAATTTAAGCAGAAAAACTCTATTGAAATCTGATCTACAAATGGGGTGGTTACACTAATAATTTATTATTTATATTTCCCCCTCAGTCAATAGTTAGTTCGTATGTCTTTATGGTAAATTATCCTCTATAACCAAAAGAATTGTTGAGTATGTGCGATGGTATCTTGGTTTTCCCAAAGCCTTGCTTGTTCAGTGTTATATTAACAACAAAAGATTTTCTGACACCGTAGCCATTTGGATAAGGATAGACACCATGCTTCATCGTAGCGGGGAAAATATAATAGTCGCCAGCCGCTGGAATCACTGTCTCTACACTAGACGAAAATGGACTGGATTCAGCGATAGTATCAGATAGCACAAACATGCTTCCAGGCTGACCTCTAAGAAACCCTGACTTTACGACTTTCTCTTTAGATTGACTTTTTAACATTTTTTGCCAATCAGGCACTTCTAAATAACCCACTGTAGTCAATAAACAATTAGGATGCATATGAATCGGATTATAATCGTAATCAGGTAGTGATAAATTGGCCCAAGCACCAACAAAACTTAAATCCTGAAAGACTAAAGGTTTTTGTGAATTGAGCAAAATAGGTGAAGCATTCAAGTAGGTTAATGCTAGCTTGGCAATGGTACTGGTTAAGCCCGATTCATTAAGCGGTTGTCTGATATCTATTTCGCTATAGTTCATGCCAACGAGCTGTTCTCCATAGGCCAACGTAGCATCTTTAACCCCCGATTTTATCTCTCGCTCCCAAACTTGATCACAAAAAACTTTAAGGGGAGCTAGGCTTGAAGGCTTGAGTTTTATCTTACTGATAGGCTGAGAAAACGGATAACGCATTTCAAGCGAACTCTCGATATTCTCGTCTACTAAATCAACAGTTGTGCTGTTAGTCATGATGTACTTATCCTCTTTATATTTTGTGATAAAGCCTATTAATAAACACGTTAGAAATCAATAGGCGAGTAAAAGAATACATTAATAAACTTTCGTTTTATGAACTTAATCATTGTTCATAGGTTGGTTCTTAAGAAGTAAAACAATTGAAAACATGCTCTGAATTTGGTCTGATAGTAACCGCCAAACCACTCTTAGCCGCAAAAGCAGAGCATGGATAAACATAATACTGAGTTAAAAAATAACTAAAGCTCTAAACGATTCTAATATTAATGAGATGGGTAAAAGAATTTGTTTAATGTTACATTAAATAAACATCACCATAGCAGGATCAAGTTTGTCACGCCAAAGACGTGATGGTCTTGATATTGAAATACTAGCAAAACGAAAAATGTTGTATCAGAAAAAAAATGAGCATCCAGAGCTATGGTCAAAAAGTGAAAGAAACTGGCAGCCAATAGGTGCTGTGGAGTTAAATCCAGAGCAATA
>Ga0105359_10001690_pt1 | contig 18462 bp, 12 predicted proteins | sample GOMGulsemesocosm_6_FD_83659 | JGI IMG/M metagenome (GOLD analysis project Ga0105359, IMG submission 83659) | Methane-oxidizing microbial communities from mesocosms in the Gulf of Mexico - GOM8C Gulf of Mexico | ecosystem: Environmental > Aquatic > Marine > Cold seeps | place: Gulf of Mexico...
CACTAAGGTCACCTACTTTTAAAAAATATTATATTTTATACTTGTACGAATGAAATAATTGTATACAATATGCGATATCAATTCTAGTAATAGTTTAAAAATATTTTAGCTCTCTGGTTTTGTTTTTAAATTATTACCTTTTACTTTCAGCTTTAGCTGTTAGTTTTTTATATTAAAGAGAAAGAGAATACTATGACAATTAACTGGCAAGGCGTATACCCAGCGGTAACCACACAATATTTTGATGACAAGTCTATTAACTTTGATGCAACACAAACTATGGTTGATAGTTTAATAAAAGAAGGTGTTGATGGCATTATTGCGTTAGGTACAGTAGGCGAAAATTGTTCTCATACACGTGAAGAGAAAAAGGCCCTTTTAGTTGCGATTAAAGAGGTGGTTGCTGGTCGAGTACCTGTACTTTCTGGAGTTGCCGAAACCAGTACGCAATTTGCCATTGAATATTGTCAAATGTGTGAAGAAGTCGGTATTGACGGTTTAATGGTACTTCCTGGTATGGTTTATCGTTCAAGTGAGCGTGAAGCCATTGATCATTACCAACAAATTGCCCGTAATTGTAAATTACCTATTATGATTTATAACAACCCTGTTACTTATGGTGTTGATGTTTCTATTGAAGGTATGCGTATTTTAGCCGAAGAACCAACGATAGTTTCAGTGAAAGAAGCAACAGAAGATACCCGCCGTATTTCCGAGTTATTTTCAGCTTTTGATGATCGTTTTATTGTTTTTGGTGGTGTTGATGATATCGCCCTTGAAAGTTTAATGTTAGGTTGTACCGGTTGGATCTCTGGTTTAACTAACGTATTTCCACAAGAGTCTGTGGCCATTTATAAACTAGCGCAACAAGGTCGTTATCAAGAAGCTTTAGAAATTTGGCGTTGGTTCCTACCTTTATTACGCTTAGATACCATTCCAACTTTAGTACAATGTATTAAATTTTGTGAACAACTGGCTGGTCGTGGTAGTGAAGTAACTCGAGCTCCGCGTTTGCCTTTAGTTGGAAAAGAACGTGCACGCGTTGAGAAGCTTTATAATGAAGCGGTAGCGACTCGTATTGACTTAACTAAATTTAACTTGGGTTAACTTAGATTAACTTAGATTAACTCTAATTAGTAAAACAGCGGCGCATTGTCAGTTTTGCCATTGAGTGACTGTAAATTTAGCTTTTTGGTCAAATTACCGCACTCAGTGTGTAGGTTTTAAAGGAATAAAAAATTTTGGAAAAGGTTATATGATAAAAGGGACATTCTTTTGTATTGACGCTCATACGTGCGGTAATCCTGTACGTTTAGTTACCAGTGGACATCCCAATTTAATGGGGGAGTCAATGAGTGAAAAACGTCAAGACTTTATGGAAAATCATGATTGGATCCGCAAGGGCTTAATGTTTGAACCACGAGGTCATGACATGATGTCAGGCTCCTTTTTATATCCTCCTTGCAGTGACAATGCGGATGCGTCTATTTTATTTATTGAAACCTCTGGTTGCTTACCTATGTGCGGTCACGGCACCATCGGAACGGTCACTGCTGCGCTTGAAGCAGGCTTAATTGAACCTAAAGAAGCAGGTAGTCTCATCATTGACGTGCCCGCAGGGCAAATTCGTGTCGAATACCAACTAACAAATAACAAAGTAAGTGCGGTAAAAATATTTAACGTTGCCGCATATTTAGCGCATGAAAATGTTATTTTGGACATTCCTGGTCTAGGCGTTTTAAAAGTGGATGTGTCCTACGGCGGTAACTTTTATGTCATTGTTGAACCGCAAGAAAACTTTCCAGGAATCGATAAGTGGACAGCGGGGGATATTCTTCACTGGAGCCCTATTGTAAGAAAAATAGCCAGCGAAATTTTAAATTGTGTGCACCCAGAAGACTCTACTGTTAATGGCGTTTCTCATGTGTTGTGGACAGGCAAAACTCAAAGTGAAGGCTCCGACGCAGCCAATGCTGTATTTTATGGAGAAAAAGCCATAGACAGATCGCCATGTGGTACGGGTACAAGTGCACGTATGGCACAGCTTTTTGCTCGAGGACAATTATCATTAGGTGATAGTTTTGTGCACGAAAGTTACATAGGCAGTCAGTTTGTCGGCAAAGTTGAAGAGATCGTCGAACTTAATGGCCCTAATGGAAAAATTAAAGCGATAAAGCCAAGCATTCAAGGTTGGGCAAAAGTTTTCGGCAAAAACTGCATCACTATAGATGATGACGATCCTTATGCCTTTGGCTTTATCGTTAAATAACTTGAATACGTAAAACATACCTATTAACGCAGATTAAAGAGTAAAAATTATGACAATTACCGGACAAAATTTGATCGCAGGTGAATTCTCTGGCGATACGACTAATGGCTTTGTTGCTTTTAATGCACAAACTAACCAAGCAATGACAACAACGTTTGCCGATGCCAGTGAAGCTGAGATTAACCAAGCCATTAGCCGAGCTGATGAAGCTTTTGTAAGTTATAGCCAATTAAACGCAGAAAAGCGTGCGAAATTTCTGCGTACTATTGGTGAACAAATTCTTGCCTTAGGTGACGAGCTGGTTGAAACGGCTTGTGCTGAAACGGGTTTACCTGCAATGCGTATTCAAGGTGAACGTGGGAGAACTATTGGTCAGTTAGGTTTATTTGCCGATCTTTTGGAAAATGGCGAATACCAAGGTATTGTTGACTTAGCTGATGCTAATCGTCAGCCATTACCCAAACCTGATACCCGTTTGGGTTATTTGCCGTTAGGTGTTGTCGGGGTTTTTGCTGCCAGTAACTTCCCTTTAGCTTTTTCTACGGCTGGCGGAGACACGGCTTCAGCATTGGCTGCGGGTTGTCCTGTTGTAATGAAAGCGCATGCAGCACACCCAGGTACAGCTGAATTAGTTGCTCTCGCAATTTTAGCTGCTATTGAGATTTGTGGTTTAGATAAGGGCGTATTTTCCTTAATTCAAGGTAAGAATTATGCAATATCTAGTCAAATTGTTACACACCCGTTAGTCAAAGCGGTTGGTTTTACGGGCTCTGAACGTGTAGGTATGATCTTACAACAGCAAATAAATCAACGTGCTGAGCCTATTCCTTTTTATGGCGAGCTTGGCAGTGTCAACCCGCAATTTATTTTACCTGAAAAATTAAATCAAGATGGCGCTGAAATTGGTCAATCCTTAGTTGCCTCACTGATGATGGGACAAGGGCAATTCTGTACCAGCCCTGGCATTTGGGCTGTTGTCGATAGCGGTACTGACTATCAAACATTTTCCCAAGCGGCCTCAAAATCATTGAGTGAGCAAGCTGCAGGAGTGATGCTAACGCCAGGCATTGCTGCCTCATATAATTCTGCCGTTGCTACGTGGAATAATATTGCAGGAGTAGAAATGTTGGCGCAAGGACAATCAGGACCAGCCAACCAGTGTTCAGCAGCATTATTTAGTACCGATTTGGCTACTTTTATCGCGAACCCTGAATTGCATGAAGAAGTTTTTGGTTCATGCGCCTTGATTGTACGTTGTACTGATTTTGCTCAAATGCTGCAATTTATATCTTTGCTGAAAGGAAATTTAACTGCAAGTATTCACGCGCTAGAGAGTGACATGGAGTTGGCTCGTCAAGTTGCATTGGCCGCAGCCCATAAAGTTGGTCGCTTAATTTATAATCAAATGCCTACTGGTGTAGAGGTTTGTGCGTCTATGAATCATGGTGGTCCTTTCCCTGCATCAACCAATATTAGAACTACCTCGGTTGGTAGTGAAGCGATTAAACGTTTTCAGCGCCCTATATGTTATCAAAATATGCCGCAAGAATTATTGCCAGTTGCATTAAAGTGTTAAGAAAAGTCATTTAAAGACGCAGAAAAGGCAGTTATTCCAAGAATAACTGCCTTTTCTGTTATTAACTCTTTGAATCTGTCACTTAATCCTTATAATGGAACGGATAATATTTAAGGAATAACGTATGACCATCGTATATAAAACAAGAACACAGCTAGTTGTTGAAACACTTAGAGAGAAAATTCTAAGTGGAGAAATCAAAGCTGGGCAAGCACTGCGTCAAGCAGCATTAGCAGATGAGTTAAATGTTAGTCGTATTCCAGTTCGTGAAGCTTTATTACAATTAGAAGCTGAAGGCTTAGTCGCTTTCGAACCACACAAAGGTGCAACGGCAACAGAATTAAGTGCTGATCAAGTTGATGAATTATTTGAACTTAGAGCTATGTTGGAAGCCGAATTACTTGCTTCATCATTACCTCATATTACTGAGCAAATGTTAGAACAGGCGACTGATATTTTATCCAAGTTGAATAAAGCATTGGGTAAAGAAAACGCCGCTAATACTTGGAGTGAGTTAAATTCAAGTTACCACAATTGTTTGTATTCAGGCGCTAACAGACCGCAAACTCAAGATTTAGTCAACACGTTGAATAAGAATGCTGATCGATATATTCGTATGCATCTATTATGGGCGGGTGGTATTTCTAAAGCTGAATCAGAACACAATGATTTATTAAACTATTGTAAGGCAAGAGACATTGAAAATGCTGTCGCTATGTTGAAGCAACACATTTTGGGTTCTAGAGATGAAATAAAAGCATTTTTAAACGAACGTGAACTAGCTAACGCCGAATAGTTTTATCTTGTTAAGAGAATTGTGATAGTTAAATCATAAATAAATAAAAATCAATTAGATAAACCTTTACTTTAAAGCCCTAAAAGTGAAGGTTTATTGACTTCTTCTGTAAAAATCTATAGTATTCCCGCGCCTGAAAATCCTTAAAAAATAACGATAATCGTTTTTATTAACTATGATTAGGTTATATGTGATTGGCGGCCAAGCCGATTATTTTGCTCACATCATTGAGCATCCCTAAACGTGAGAAAACAATGTTTGAATTACACGCCAGTAAAGTTTCAAATCTGAAGAACGATGTTCTTTCAGGCCTTACCGTTGCTTTGGCTTTAGTGCCAGAAGCTGTTGCTTTTGCTTTTGTCGCAGGAGTTGACCCCTTAGTTGGTTTATACGCAGCTTTTATGGTTGGACTCATTACCTCTATTTTTGGTGGTCGCCCAGGTATGATATCAGGTGCTACTGGTGCCATGGCTGTCGTTATGGTGAGTTTAGTTGCTATGCATGGGGTGCAATATTTATTTGCGACAGTGGTGTTAACTGGGGTTTTACAGATACTGGCAGGGATCTTTAAACTTGGAAAATTTATCCGTTTGGTGCCGCACCCCGTTATGTTAGGTTTTGTTAATGGCTTAGCCATTGTTATATTTTTAGCACAACTCGGCCAGTTTAAAGTAACTAATGCTGCTGGCGAACTTGAATGGATGATGGGCACCCCTTTATATACCATGATAGGCCTAATTGTACTTACTATGGCAATCATTCACTTTCTGCCTAAATTAACCAATGCTGTACCTTCAACATTAGTAGCCATTGTAGTCGTTTCATTGCTTGTTTTTGGCGTAGATCTTGATACCCGTTTAGTTGGTGATATAGCTTCTATTGCTGGTGGTTTACCCACATTTAGTATTCCGCAAGTACCCTTCGATTTTAGTACTTTTAAAATCATCCTACCTTTTGCCTTGGTTTTAGCGGCTATAGGCTTGATTGAGTCTTTATTAACCTTAACGCTAATTGATGAATTAACAGGCACACGTGGTCGTGGCAATAAAGAATGTATTGCCCAAGGTGCTGCAAATACAGTAACGGGTTTTTTTGGTGGCATGGGCGGTTGTGCCATGATTGGTCAATCGATGATCAACGTTAATTCTGGTGGTAGGGGTCGAGCATCGGGTATTACGGCGGCATTGGCTTTACTCGGTTTTATTTTATTCGCTTCAGGTTTAATTGAACAAATACCCCTAGCAGCACTTGTTGGTGTGATGTTCATTGTCGTTATTGGTACCTTTGAATGGTCGAGTTTTCGTATTCTAAGTAAAGTACCTAAGGCTGATGCTTTTGTAATTATTTTGGTCTCAGGTGTTACAGTTGCTTCAGATTTAGCAATTGCCGTAGTTGTGGGGGTTATTGTTTCTGCATTAGTTTTTGCGTGGGAGCATGCTAAACATGTTAATGTAATACGGAGTGTTAACGAAAAAGGCTCTACTGTTTACGACGTTAATGGTCCAATATTTTTTGGTTCTGTGGCTAACTTTTTGGAGCAGTTTGATGTTGAAAAAGATAGTGATGACGTTATTGTAGAGTTCAAAAATTCTCGAGTAGCAGATCACTCAGCTATCGAAGCAATTGATACTTTGGCTGAAAGGTATCAATCTCGTGGCAAAACCATGCATTTAAAACACTTAAACAAAGAGTGTCAGCAGTTACTAACCAATGCCGGTGATTTGGTGGAAGTGAATGTAATTGAAGATCCTGATTATCATATTGCAACAGATAAATTAGCTTAAGTTAGCATGAGTTAGTTTGAGTTAGGTAAGGTGTTAACATTGGCCTATGGTTTTCTGAGCATAGGCTAATAAACTATACATAAGCACATAAAATATTCCATCATTGGAGTTTGACAGAGAATATATGCAATTAGAGTTTTTTGATGTTCCAAGCCCTTGTGTTGGTGTCTGCCAGTCAGATACCAAGGGCTATTGTCTTGGCTGCATGCGCACTAGAGAAGAGCGTCAAGAATGGACAAGCTTTAACTTGGATGACAAACAAAAAGTCATTAAACGTTGCGTGCAGCGGAAAAAACGCAAAGACAGTAAAGTAAAAGCGAAAGTTGTCGTGATTGAAGAAGCTCATTCACCAACTGAGAATCAACAAGCTTCCTTATTAGATCCACCGAATAAGCCCAAAATAGACAATTCGACAGACTTGGATTTTGGTGATTTCGAGCTTTAAATTTTAAGTTTTCACCCTTGCACATCCCATTATCGATAACGGTTTGCCTTAATGGCCTGACAACAAAAGACGTTTGGAGTCGCCAAGACTTAAAACAATCGACTAAACACTAGGCAATCTATTGACTTTTAGCCAATATCAAGTGCTCACTAAACCCAATAAAGCTAATTAAATTGAACTCAGGGTAAGTTGTTTTTCTAAAATTTCGTCATTTCAAAATTGCTTTAACGGGTATCTGTTGGCCAAAACCTGTGGATTCCAGCTAACAAGACTACCGGAATGACGAATTCAACTATTGTTTTTGTTTAAAACTGTCTGGAGCTAGATAGTTAATTTGGATTTGTTTGAGTATTTATCGATTTGCTTGTTTTTTATTCGAGTAGACTTTTTTAGCTAAAAAACGGTTGCCAGTCATAACAATACCTTATATGATACGCGCTCTTGAGATTTCATCTCTTGTGCCCCGATAGCTCAGTTGGTAGAGCAGAGGATTGAAAATCCTCGTGTCCCTGGTTCAATTCCGGGTCGGGGCACCATATTTTAGTAAGAATATTTTAAAGCCTAACACGAGTTGTTAGGCTTTTTTCGTTCTTAGTGGCAAGTCTTCGATAAAAGAATCATAAAAAAGACAAAAAAAAGCGCGTTAGGGTAACGCGCCTTATAAACATGAGAAAGTAGTCCAGAGAGATTACTTTCATAATATAAGAGTCCTAACTTCTTAAATAGTTCATTTTTTGTTCAATTAATTCAAAAAAAGTCACATTATTTACAATCAGTAATTAATTGCTTTATTTTTCCCCGACTTACAAAGTTAAATTTTACGCAAAAAAAAACGCATTTATTAAAAATGCGTTATAAACATGAAACACTAAGGGAAATACAAAGCTCTCATATAGTATGAGTGCACTTGTTTTAATTAGTTCAAATAAACTTTTAATTTATTTTTCTATCCTGTTTTTTTCTGGCATTATTAACACTCTATTACTTTTAAGTTATTGTAGTTTTATGATCGTTTTGAAATCCAAATGTCTTCCTTTTCTAATCGCGCTGGTTTTAACTGGTTGTGCAACCTCACCTCCTAAGAACCCTGAAAACCTATGTGAAATTTTTCGAGAACATCGAAGTTGGTATTTTGCTGCAAAAGATGCCAGTGAGCGTTGGGGTGTACCTATTCACGTTCCGATGAGCATGATGTACCAAGAAAGCTCTTTTAAGTCTGACGCTTTACCCCCTAGAGATTATCTTTTAGGTTTTATTCCTTGGGGTCGAGTAAGTACCGCATACGGGTATTCGCAAGCCAAAACAATGACCTGGGATGATTATATTAAAGAAACAGATAATACAGGAGCAGATCGAGATGATTTCGACGATGCGATAGATTTTATGTCTTGGTTTATATATAAAACACAAAAAATTAACCGTGTGTCAAAATGGGACGCTTATAGCCAATATTTAAATTACCACGAGGGTTGGGGCGGTTTTAAGCGTAAGAGTTATAAAAAGAAGCAATGGTTAGTTAAAGTGGCTCGTAAAGTAGATAGTCGGGCCAAACGTTATAGCGGGCAGCTGAAAACCTGTAATGCTGATTTAAACTCTAGTTGGTTGTGGCGGTTATTTTTCGGTTGATAGCCATTTGAATAAATTTATGCCTACTTAATGGCAGTAGACTTAATAAAAACGCTAAGTAATATTCACCTGTGAATATTACTTAGCGACAATGAAAATATAAATTCAAAAGAGTGATGTAATCACTCTTTTTTTACTTGAAATCCCTCTGAGCTAGACTGCACTTGACGAAGAGAGAAATGATGAAAAAAAGTAACTTTTTTTAGAAAAAAGTATTGCAAATTGAAAAGGCTATATCTATTGGTACTGCATTTGTTATCCACAGAAATTGTGGAAAATTCATTTATTCACTTTGCTTTGTGGGTAACTTTGTGAATAAAAATAAATGCTTTAAAACTATGCAGGGTTTGTGTGAATTTTGTTTAACTTATACTGATCTATTGTTAATTAGGTCACTATTGACTGTAGCGAAAGAACTGAGAGTAGGACAAATAAGAAAAAGGTTAACAATGGGGAACAATCAAAGGAGAGCGATTCAAGTTGAAGGCTTTAAATCGCTTTAACATCATAAAGTCATTTTTCGAGGTTATTCGTCCAGGCTTTCACCGACATGAAACTCTGGTATTATTCTGACTACTTTAATTTTGTTGTCACAAACTTCAACAATCTCTACTGGGTAGCCAGATATTCTAACGCTTAGGTTTGCCTCTGGAATGTCTTCTAAGTACTCAATAATTAATCCATTAAGGGTTTTGGGGCCATCAGTTGGAAACGACCAAGACATTTCTTTATTGATATCTCTAATAGTGGCACTGCCATCGACAAGATAACTGCCATCGGGTTGTATAGTAACTTCGTCACTTGCCGTAGGCGTCATTGTAGTGGTGAAATCACCGACTATTTCTTCAAGAATATCTTCTAGTGTGACTAACCCTTGAATGTCGCCGTATTCATCAACAACAAGGCCTAACCTTTCTTTTGCATGCTGAAATTTTAATAACTGAACATTCAAAGTTGTGCCTTCGGGAATAAAATAAAGTTCTCGTACAGCCCTAAGTAAAGTCGCTTTAGAAAATTGGTTTTTAGAGAGGAGTTTTACAGCATCACGAACATGAAAATAACCAACAACTTTATCAATATTGTCGCGATAAAGTAGCACTCTAGTATGGTTTGATTGTGTTAACTGCTTTTGTATTTGTTTCCAATCGTCATTGATATCTATACCCATCAAATCATTTCTTGGCACCATGATGTCTTCCACAGTGACATTTTCTAGATCTAAAATTCCTACTAACATACTTTGATCTTTTTTAGGTAACAGAGCTCCAGATTCATTTACAACGGTGCGCAGCTCTTCTGTACTCAGACTATGTTGTTCTCTTTGCTCTGAACTTATACCTAACAACACTAGTATGCCATTTGTTAGCCAATTGACACTGACAACAATGGGGAGCATTAACTTTAAAAGCAAGGATAAAATAACTGAACTAGGAAAGGCCACTTTCTCGGGGTGCAATGCAGCAAGTGTCTTTGGCGTAATTTCAGCAAAAATTAGAATAACAAGGGTTAATAATAAACCAGCATAAACAACCCCAGTATCACCATAAAGGCGTTCTGCAATAATACCCGTAATTAATGTAGCGAATATATTGACTAAATTATTTCCGATTAAAATTAAGCCAATTAATTTATCAGGTGCAGCTAATAACCTACTTACACGCTTAGCGCCTTTATGATTTTTCTTTTCAAGGTGGCGTAATCGGTAACGATTAAGCGACATCATGCCTGTTTCTGAACCTGAAAAGTATGCTGAAATAACGATGAGTAGACCAAGTATTGCAAAAAGCATACTGGTGGATATGTTGTCCAAGAAGGGTCCTTTAATAAGTTAAAAAATAGTGAGTTATGAAATGATGCAACTAAAGGTTTTACTTAGTTGAAATGAGTTTTATTATCATTAATATCAAGTCGTCTCACCCTATAAACTCTTTATACATTAATTTAATGAAGAAGAGAAATTATAAGCACTTTAGTTGTAAATTTTAAAGTAAAAACTCTTTAACAAACCGACTTCCGAAATAAGAAAGGGTTAATAAAGCTGATGCTGAAATAGTTAAGACCAGTACTCTATGACCCCGCCAACCTTTTCTGAAATGGCCCCATAAAATTGCTAGGTAGAGTCCTAATGCGATTAACGATAGCACTGTCTTATGAGCGGTTTCTTTACTGATAAAATTATCCATAAAAATAAAGCCAACCAGCTCGCTGACAAATAAACAGAAGGTACCTAAGGCTAAAATAATAAATAACTGATTTTCAACTTGCATTAATGGCGGGAGATGGCTGACGGCTGTTAAGTTTTTACTTTTTAACTTGAAATTTATATAAGCCACTTGAAAGGTGTAAAGTGTGGCAATAATTAATACACAATAAGCAATTAAGGCTAAAGTAATATGAGTGATAAGAATTAGTTTATCCGCAGTTAACGCTATTTCGGCAACCGGGGGAATAAAAATCATTACAAGTTGCCAAATACCAGCAAAGCCGTAGACCACGGGTAGTAATAAATTTACTTTGTATTTCAAGGCAATAGTAGTGAATATTAAGGTGATAATTAAACTCACTAAGGCAATAACATTCGGTAAACTAAAGTTTATTTCTTGATGAACAAAAATAAATTGAGTACTGGTTAACGTATGAGCAATAATGGCAATACAACCAAAAGACAATACAAATATTAAATTAGGGCCTTTAGGGTGAAACAATCGCGTCACAATTGCTGCAGTTGCAATCATATAACTAATAAACGCAACTGATGATCCAATAGTCAAAAAATTCACAAATAGCTCCAAGCTCTTTATTGTTATTTTTAGTCAATTATTTAGTTAAGCTTTTAATAACTGTTTTCTTAATGGTTTACATAATAAAAAAGCAATCAGTGCAACACAAGAGAAATTAAACTAAAGTGGTAACAAACTGTGGCGATGTATAGTTTGTGCTGAAATCTCAATCAAATAGAAGTTTATTCTTCTCTCGAAAAATAGCCATGTGTAATAGTGTAAATTTTTATGCTGAGTTGTTTACCCACTATAGAAAAATATACTACAAGAATAGTTTACCATAATTCGATTATTTTTCTGTATCACTTTTTTGTGATAAATGTTGAGCAGGAACAATGCATCCCTTCTATATCTTCATACTATAATGTTGCCGAAACCATGGCATAGTGTGATTTTTAGAACTATGTGTCGCAGATTTATAAAATAAAATGTTTTTCTTTTTTATCTTCGAGGTATAATTCAGTATTCGTTTTTTTATTTAAGCAAGTGTAATTATTTAACCAGCGATAGCTATTACCAAATGGCGATTATTAAAAGTTAAAAATTACACCATTTACCTGTAGAGAATGGCATGTTTGAGAATCTGTCCGATCGTTTAACCAAAACGTTGAAAAACATCAGTGGCCGTGGACGCTTAACTGAAGATAATATTAAAGAGACATTGCGTGAAGTGCGCATGGCATTGCTCGAAGCTGATGTTGCCTTACCAGTCATTCGTGAGTTTATTTCAAAAGTTAAAGAACGTGCGGTAGGCACGGATGTTTCAAAAAGTCTAACGCCGGGTCAAGTATTCGTTAAAATTGTTCAATCAGAACTTGAAGCGGCAATGGGGGCGGTTAATGAGTCTCTTGATTTAAAAGCAACGCCACCTGCAATCGTTTTAATGGCAGGTTTACAAGGGGCGGGTAAAACCACTTCTGTTGCCAAACTAGCCAAATTTTTAACGGAACGTGAAAAGAAAAAAGTACTAGTAGTAAGTGTTGACGTCTATCGACCTGCGGCTATTAAACAATTGGAGACGCTAGCATCAGAAGTTAATGTTGAATTTTTCCCAAGTACTATCGAACAAAAGCCAATTGCCATTGCGCAAGCGGCAATAGCGCATGCAAAATTAAACTTTTTTGACGTCTTAATTGTCGATACTGCAGGTCGTTTGCATGTTGATGAAAGCATGATGGCGGAAATTAAAGACCTTCACGCCGCAATCAATCCAATTGAAACCTTGTTCACTGTCGACGCAATGACAGGTCAAGATGCAGCAAATACTGCTAAAGCGTTTGATGAAGCCTTACCGCTTACCGGTGTTATTTTAACGAAAACTGATGGTGATGCGCGTGGTGGTGCTGCACTCTCTATTCGTCATATTACCGGTAAACCTATTAAATTTATGGGTGTTGGTGAAAAAGTAGATGCTTTAGAACCTTTCCATCCAGACCGTATTGCTTCTCGAATTTTAGGTATGGGTGATGTTTTATCACTGATCGAAGAAGTTGAGCAAAAAGTTGATCGTAAGCAAGCGGCAAAACTTGCGAATAAAGTAAAAAGTGGCAAAGGTTTTGATTTAGAGGATTTTCGTGACCAGCTTGTGCAAATGAAAAGTATGGGCGGCATGATGGGCATGATGAATAAAATGCCAGGCATGGGTAATATGTCTGATAAAATCAAAGACCAAATGGATGATAAGTTAACTAATCGTATGGAAGCTATTATCAATTCAATGACGCCAGCTGAACGAATTCGCCCCGATATTATTAAAGGTTCTCGTAAGCGCCGTATAGCAGCGGGTTCTGGTACGCAAATTCAAGATGTAAATAAATTGCTTAAACAATTTACGCAAATGCAGAAAATGATGAAAAAAATGTCGGGCAAAGGCGGCATGAAAAAGATGATGCGAAGTATGCAAGGCATGATGCCTCCAGGCGGTATGGGAGGCATGGGCGGTGGCGGCGGAATGTTTGGTCGCTAGATAATAAGTTTTTGGGAATTACAAGAAGAGTAAACCCCCTTGTAATTCCTCGCACAACTCCTAAAGTTTTATAAATTCAATTTTGATTAAAACACCTTAATAACATCATTTTCAGAACTAAAGATCACTTCATTTTGATACGCATTAGCAATAGCTGTTGTATTCATACCCAATTGAAGGTGGCTAATAATCAAATGTTTTGGCCTGATTATATTGTTGATAATGTTACTACCTTGTGTTGATAGCACGTCAAAGTAAGGTACGATTAACACATCTATTTCCAAACCGCCTAGGTCAAGGTTTGTAAAGTTGTTATTTGTAAGACTGGCATCGCCAATATGCATAATATTCTTGCCTGACATTTCTACGATGTAACCCATGCTAACAATATTACCGTAGTTACCCACGTGGCTTAAACCTATATTTTTAATCGGCATGGCAGCAATGTTGACTGTTTTTAGCTCACTTTGAGCAGCGTCTACAGCGAGTACTTGAGCCTCTATGGCAGTGAATTCTGAAAACTCATTTTGCATTTTATCTCTAATAGCAGAAGAGACCAATAATTGAGTATTTTCATTTTCTTTCAGATGTTTACCTACAGATTCAGCAGAGAAATGATCTTCGTGTTCGTGAGTCGCAATTATGACTGCAGTGTTGTTATAAGGTGCGTCACCTTGTTCTAACTTTTGTAATAGAGCAGAGTCTGGTGCGTCGAACTGTGTGTAAAAACGTTGGAAAATACCATCGATAATTACTTTATTGCCGGTTATTTTATCTTCTAAGAGCACTCCTTCGTTAGCAATGTAACTTACTACAACTTTAACAGTATCAACATCTACCTCCAATACGTTGGCAAAATTTACCAAGCCAAACGTACTGTTTACTGAAACACTTATGACATACCTTCCCTTAGGTACTTGTTCTCCCACAGAAACTACACCATTGTGTAAATCAATAGTAAAGCCTTGTGGTAAATCTAGTCCTGCATCGAAACTGAAAGTAGAATCGGGATCTATATTGTTACCGCCTAATGTTGGCGCTTGGCTTGTTAGCGATACCCCTTGTTCAACAAATAGTGAGTTGTTCGAATAAATCAACGAAGTTGGCTGTTGAAATTCGGTGGATGATGACGCGGTATTGACAGTAATGTTTAAAACATTGTCGAAATTTGCTGTGCCTGCACTGCTTACTACAGAGACACCAATATCATAACTACCTGGAACTGTTTGTTGACCAATAGTGATCACACCCGATGATGAATTGATGGTAATACTTGTTGGCATAGTTGAACTCACACTAAACTCAAATGTTGATGCGGGATCTATGTTACTGCCATTTAAATTGGGACTTTGTGTTGAGAGTAAAACACCTTCGGTAATAACTATCGCGTTATCTGTATAGGATATTGCTGTAGGTAAATTAAAGGTAGTCGGAGTATTTGTTGGAGTTGCTGAGGTTTTATTACCTGAACCTCCTCCACAAGCAGTCACTAAAAAGCTTAATAGAAGGAGTGCTAGTTGTACCCGATGAGTTTTGATCATATAAGGATGTGCTTTGTATTTCATTTAACTGTGCCTATTCATTTTTAATGAGAGGCTCATTTTGCAAGAAACTGTATCTATTTAGGAAATCAAATCATCTCAAATAATATCAAAAGTTATCAAATTGCATTTTTTACTTTTATAAAACAAGTGCTTGGGTGGTTGTGTTAAGCTTGGGTGATTGATGGTCATCGACATTTAGTTGAGGTTAACTGAAAGGATATCAGAAGAAACCGTGGTAATCGTAGCAATGAATTCGACATCATTAATCATTTCAAAATTAACTAAACTCTGATTTGGTGAGAGCTGAGTAACGTGAATTGCGATTTTTTCTCCTTTCAAATTATAAGTTTCAATGGACGTTGTGCCTTGTAACTTTTTAACCACGTAGATAGTGTTGTTTGCTATATACCAAATACTTTGTATTGCAACGTCTATTTCTGCAGAATCATCAATAAAGTTATTATTTTTTGCTCGTTTCAATGATTTTATTTTCCTTTCTTTAGTATCGAGATAGAAAAGTTTGTTCTGATAAAACTGTAATAAATAACCTGCGTTATCACGTACTTTTGTCTTTTCTTTTAATTCAACTGAGTATTGCCATAAAGCAAAGTTACCTTTTGCACGTTCGCCATAAAACAGCTGCTTTGAATCAGAGCTCCAAATAACAGAGTAAAGGCGGGTACAATTGGTAAACTCATCTTCTATTTTGAAGTTACTGGCTTGATAAATAGATATATATAAACAACCATCTTCTTTGCGGGTTAACAGTGATAAATATTGCCCATTTGGTGATAACCTAGGATGAGAATTAATATCTGCCAATAGTTCGGTATCTAAGCGTTTAATTTTATTATCTGAAAAAGTAAGTTTCCACAAAGCATCGTCTTCACCGACGGTACTATCAAAAAATAAAGCATCCATCTTTTCATGGTAATATGGTGACTTTGCTCCCTCTATTCCCTTTGTTAATACTTTTAGTTTTTGACCTTCGATGATGCTCGACTTAACTATCTTGGAGTTCAAATTTAATGAATTGTAAGTGGCTTTGCTTCCATCTTTAGAAACACTAAACTCACTAGGTGTTTGATTGGGTAATAATAAGGCTGTAAAAGCGCCAGTTTCAATGTTGAACATCATTACTCGGCTACTTGTCGCATTAATATAGATAGTTAAGTAGATATTGTTACCAATCCATTGGATTTTTCCCGGAATTCCGTCAAATTCTGCTAAGTGTGTTCGCGTACCATCAAGAGCTATTAAGGACAGTTTTGCTTTAGCGTGATTAGAACTAGCGCGATATGCAACAGCTAGTTTGTTACTGTTTGGTTGCCAAGCGTATGCTGATGGGAGAGGTTGCTCTTTCGATATTATAAGATCACTCGTTTGGGAACTGTCTAATTGATATAACTTTAATGTCTCGTATTTGTCACTTTCATCATTCCCTAAATAAGCAATGTATTTTCCATTAGGAGACCAGTGGGATTGAGGCTTCCTTTTGTAAGTACAGGGGGCAAGTACCTCTTCAGTGCGAGTTATCAGATAGAACCGAAACAGTTGGCAAGTTTTGGTCTTACGGTTCCATTTTATATAGCTTATTGACTTACCATCGGGAGCCCAGTCAAGGCCGCCATAGTCATTTTCAGTCACAGGAAATAGCTCCGTGCTAGGGTAGATTTCTTTCTCTGACAAAGAGGCGATATGTAAACTCATCTTACCGTTATTATCTTCTACCGCGTAGAGTACCGAATTTCCATCAGGTGAAATTATAGGTGAAAACTCAAGTCGCTCATTACTTGTCACTGCGATTGGTATCAAATGCTTTTGAATGACAGTAAAGTTTTCATCATTACCTTTGAAGAAAACCTGATAAGAAATAAGCAATAATGTGGCAATGACCAGTACGGGATAAATAAACCGCCGGTTGCTTTTAGTTTTATTTGAAAGGGGAGAGTTAATTTTTGATATTTCTATGGTATCAAAACTTAACTTATATCCCTTGCGGGGAATTGTAGTTATCGTATAACCGTTGAAACCGACCTTAATCAGCTCATTTCGTATTTGCCATATAGCAGTTGTTAGCGAACGTTCACCATTTAGGAAATTGCCCTCCCAAAGCGTATCAATAAGCTCATCTCTGGTGACAATTCGTTCTGGGTTTAACGCCAATAGCTCCAAAACACGTACGGTTTTAAATGGCATGGGAATTTCATTATTGCCATGAAATATTTTGACTGTTGAACAATCAATAATCAACTTACCACAGCGTAATTTTGCCGAAGAAGATTGTATGTTCAATGATTTATTTTCTGCCATTTAGTCGTTCAATTCAAAGCGATAATCTAAAAGTTAGCCAAAGCATATATGATTCTGGGCTTTGGTTCCAACGGGAAGTTGGCCACATTTTGTTGTCCGAATATTTTATATCGGACAATAAAAAAGTGTCCGCGGACACTTATCAACTGAAGCGTTAAAAATAAACCCTTTTAATTCAACTAATTAAAAATATATTTGAGTTGGCACTATAGCTGCAATATTCAATGTAATTATTTATTAATGTATAAAAGTGTTATTAGTTTAAGGACATATTTATGATCAAAGATACCCGCCAACAAGATGTCGTTATAAAAGCAAGTGGCAAATATTCATCGAAAATCAAAGTGATGATTACGATCGTCTTTACAATTAGCTTAGTGAGCTATTTTATCTTGCAAATTTCTAATGCCGATCGCTCTATTGAGCGAACCTCAGTGCAAATCGCGAAGGTCGAAAGAGGCACCTTAGAACGAGACATAAATGCGGTTGGAAAAATAGTCGCTGCAAATGCCCCTATTATATACAGTACTGCTGTCGGGCGAGTTACTTTATTCGTTAAACCGGGAGATAAAATAAGCTCAGGGCAAGCATTAGCGGGTATTAATAGTCCTGAACTCATCAATCAACTTTCTCAGGAGCAGTCGTCATTGCAAAGTTTTGAATTCGAAGGGGAGCGCCAAAAACTGCAAACCAGACGCAGTCAATTGCAACAAGAGCAAGAGTTGAATGTGGCTAAAGTAGCGTTAAGTGCGGCTAAAAGGGAGTTCCGTCGAAGTCAAATTGCGATCAAAGACAATTTGATCAGTAAAATAGATTATGAGAAATCTCAAGATGACTTAACTCGTGCACAACTGGATTACGAACATGAAGATAAACAAGCAAAACTAAATAACGACAGTTTGAAGTTTGAAGCTAAGACGCAACAAGCCGTAATTGAACGCCAAAAATTGGTTGTGGCAGAAATTCAACGACAAGTCGATGGTTTAACCTTGTACTCACCTTTATCTGGCATTGTCGGCAATTGGCTCGCCACACAAAAATCAGCGGTAACTAACAGTCAGCCATTAATGACCATTGTCGATTTAACGGCTTTTGAAGCCGAATTATTAGTCCCTGAAAGTTATGCTGACGATTTAGGCTTAGGCATGATTGTGGAAATACAAGTAGCTGGGCAAGCGTTACAAGGAGAATTATCGGCAATATCTCCAGAAGTCATTAACAGGCAAGTGACCACTCGCGTCCGATTCAAAAGCGATAGTGAGATTAGTTTACGACAAAATCAACGCTTGTCAGCACGTATTATTTTGGAAACTAAACCCAATGTTTTAATGGTTCGCCGAGGAGCATTTTTGCAATCGGGGAA
>Ga0105359_10001699_pt1 | contig 18441 bp, 16 predicted proteins | sample GOMGulsemesocosm_6_FD_83659 | JGI IMG/M metagenome (GOLD analysis project Ga0105359, IMG submission 83659) | Methane-oxidizing microbial communities from mesocosms in the Gulf of Mexico - GOM8C Gulf of Mexico | ecosystem: Environmental > Aquatic > Marine > Cold seeps | place: Gulf of Mexico...
TCCGTTTAATTGTAATTCAAACTTCTTGTAATCACTTGGTTCTAATTTTCTCGGAATAGTTCCTCTATTAGTTAGTCTTAAATTCAGCACATTTGAATTTTTCTCGTCAATTATTTCGAGAAGAATAAAATTTAAATTTGTGTTAACGATTTTCATTTCAAATGTTTGGCAACGTGTTATATAATTACTAAAGGTAATTTTATCCGGGTCTATGTTCTGGATAAAAGGAACTTTAGGTGATTTTATCAAACTTAAAAAACACACACAATACAATACTTAAAATTCTTAAAGAAATAGCGCAATTTTTAAGAACTACTAATCTAGTCAAAAAAAAGAACTAATCAATATCTAACTTTTTAATATTTAATAAAGGTTTAGACTCGAGATTTTCTTTAGCTAATGATTCTACAATGGTATCCAAAGGGCTTTTAATATCTAACAAATCCTTTTTAACAACATGCGTATAAATCATTGTGGTTTCTGGTTTCGCATGCCCTAACAACTCTTGAATATGACGCAATCCTATTCCGTTTTCTAATAAATGTGTCGCATAACTATGCCGCAATGTATGCGGAGTTACTTTCTTTTTAATATTTGCTAATTTCGTAGAACGATGTAAAAATTTGCGAATACTTCCATCAGAATACTTTGTGTGTACTTTTCCTTCTACAAAAAAGCGACTGGGTTTATAAGTAGTTACATAGTTTTGTAATAATGGTAAAAAGCTGTTTGCCAATATTACATACCGATCTTTTCTCCCTTTTCCGTTTCTAACTAAAATTTGCCTTCTAGCAATGTCAATATGTCTCAATTCTAAAGAAATCAATTCGCTAATACGCAAACCAGCTGAGTAGAGCAGTGCTATGATTGCTCTATGCTTTAAATTTTTTGTTACTTGTAAAAGAGTTATTACTTCTGTTTGAGACAATACTGTTGGTAATGGCCTCGATTTTTTTGGTCGTTCTAGCAACAATGCCTCTATATTACATTCTGGATATACTTTTGTAAATAGTTTTAACGCACTAATAAACTGTCTTTGTGAGCTAATACTATAAGCTCTTGCAATAAAAATTGTCTCAATAAACAATTCCACATCTCTATTGGTTAAATCAACCAGCCGTTTGGGTTGTGTATAATCTATAAAATCTGCTATAAATGTAAAATAGGTTTGTACAGTACTTTTACTATACCGTTTTCCTTTTAAATACTTTACATAAGCTCTTATCAATTCTTTATTTTCTTCTGTAAGCGAACGCTGTGTTTTAACACCTTTTTTATAAAGGTTTACAAATAATGACGCATCTAGTATAAATGTGGCGTTATTATTTAGTTTAATTTTTACTTCGGATAACTTTTCGTCAGAATAACTAGTTATCCAACCTTTAAGTGTGTTGCTCCAATAAAAACCTTTTAAAGATTTTAAGATGTTAATGATTGTTTCATTGTACCGAAAAAGTAGCAGTAGTACCACTTCTTTTTTGTGTAGTTTTTTTAGTAACTCAATGGATACTTTTTGTGGATGGTTGATTTTCATAGCATTGTAAAGCTACAAAAAAAACAATGTTTACTTTTAATAAGTATAGATAAATATCTGAAAATAAGTTTTCTAAGTAATTAATTATACACCATTTAGAGTAAGGGGTCTATTAAAAACCAAAAAACAATTCGTTTCCAAGAGTGTAGTAATCTAATTTATCATAGTAAGCTAACGTAAGAAACATAATGTCTACAAGTCCATGAAAAATAATTGTAATCCAAAGATTGTAGTTTGATTTAACATAGATTGTGGCAAAAATAAGTCCAAATATAAAGGTCATAATAAGTCCGCTAAGACCTTGGTATAAATGAGGAAGGCTAAATAAAATTGCCGTTAGTACTACAATTATTAAGGTTTTAAATTTAAATTGAGGTAGTAGTATATTCAATTGCCTAAATAAAAACCCACGAAATAAGATCTCTTCACCAAAAGCAGCACTGATTAAAATGTAAAGAAAATACTTGGCATATAAAGTAAAGTTATTTGCAAGTGCTTCAAATGCTGAATAATCTGCTATTTCTCCAGTTAATTTACTTACTAAAGGTTGTATAATAAAATCCAAAACCGGCACTAATGCTACAAAAAGCAATACGGCTACACCAATTATTTTTAAAAATTTTGTGTTAGTTTTAAAGCCAATGGTTGCTACTGTTTTATCATTCCAATACGTCAAAGAAAAGATCGCAATAATGATAATTACAAATGTATAAGGAAAAGAGGTCCAGGGATTAAAAATAAACCCATAAATGAGTAGTAGTTGTAATAAAGTAAATAACTTTGATTGATTCGTTTTCTTTAAGGGGATATTCATGAATGCTTTTATTGAAATGGTACACAAGGTGTTTGTGCATGTTTTTTATCGGTTATTTTTTGGTATAAATCACTTCCTTAAGAACGCTAAGGAATAGATCGCATCCTTTTTTTATTTCTTCATCAGAAATTGTTAACGGCGGAGTGATTCTAATGGCTTTTCCTTCAAACAACAACCAGAACAGGAGTAAACCCTTATCCATACATTTTAAAATGATCTGAGAAGCAATTTCAGGAGTTTCAACAATGGCAGCAAGCATCAATCCTTTTCCACGAATTTCTTTAATTGCAGGATGTTGCAAATAGTTTCTTATCAATTGCTCTTTGCGTAGCGTTTCTTTAATAAGGCCAGAATTGTTTAATTCGGTAATTGTTGCCAAACCTGCAGCAGCAATCACTGGATGACCACCAAAAGTTGTAATATGGCCAAGTTTGGGATTGTCTTTTAAACAGCTCATTACTTCTAGAGAAGCAATAAAAGCTCCAATTGGCATTCCGCCACCCAATCCTTTTCCAGTTACAATAATATCTGGTGTGCAGTTGTAATTTTCAAAGCCCCAAAAGGTTCCTGTGCGTCCAATTCCAGTCTGAATTTCATCTAAAATAAGCAACGCACCAACTTCGTTACAACGTTCTTGTACTTTTTGTAAATAGTTGTTGGTCGGTTCAATAAATCCTGCGCCTCCCTGAATGGTTTCTAATATGACTGCAGCAGAATTGGTGGAGATTTTTTGTAAATCACTTTCTAGGTTGAACTCTATAAATTTAATTCCAGGAATCAAAGGTCTAAAAGCGCGGTTTTGTTCTTCTGCACCACAAACACTCATGGCACCTTGTGTATTGCCATGATAGCCATTTTTTGCAGCAATAATTTCTGTTCTGCCTGTAAATCGTTTCGCTAATTTTAAAGCACCTTCTGTAGCTTCTGTACCAGAATTGGTCAAATACACAGAAGATAAATTGGCAGGTAAGCTTTCTGCTAAGGCCTTACACAATTCAACTTGTGGTTTCTGAATAAATTCTCCATACACCATTACATGTGTATAAGAATCTACCTGGTTTTTTATTGCTTCAGATATTTTTGGATGATTGTGTCCTAAGGTATTTGCAGAAACCCCGGCAATAAAATCTAGATATGCGTTGTTATTTGTATCGTACACATAACTCCCTTTTGCATGCGAAATTTCTAAAGAAAGTGGGTGAGGAGATGTTTGTGCTTGGTATGTTAAAAAATCAGATTTCATGCTATTGTTTTACGTTCAATTCTTGATCTTTTACCTTAATTTTATTAATAATATCTCCAACAATAAAAATGTCTTCCATCTTTTTTGGCTGCTCATTTTCTCTCCAAATAAAACCTTTTAATTTCCGGTCATTTAGAGATATGTCTTTTGGAGGATATGAAGTCCCTTCTGGTTTTTTAATATATTGTATAGTATCTATATCATTGTTTGCATCCAATGTAATTTCTATAGAACTACATTCTAATTTGGTGATCGTTTCTAAGACACCAGTTTCACTTCTGTTAAAATACAATACTTCTGCGTTTCCTATTACTAAAAACCGTTTCAGTTTACCATCAACAAACTTCCCAAACATATTTCTACCTTTAATTTGATTGTAAGTAGCAACACCATCAATAATAGTATCTAATTGAACTATTAATGCATTGTTTAAAATCTTTAAAGAATCTAATTTATCAGTTTCTGTATTGTTTAATAACTGAATATGATCTCCAGTAATTTGATTTTTACCAGACCATAAAACAGGGTTTTTAAACATTCTTGTTAATCCAGTTGATTGGTTGATATGGATAGAATCACTTTTTCCTTGTAAATCAGATTTATAGATTTTTGCATCATTAAAAATACGCACAATTCTGTTTTCTGGTTTTCCAGTAACTAACAACGTATCTCCATGTATGTATAAAGAATCTTTTTCTACTAGCGTAATAGCAACAGCTCTATTTACCACAAAAACAGAATCTTTCTTTTCAAAAAACTCGGCATAATTCCCTTTTATAACTAAGTTTTGCAACGTGTCTGTTACTTTTATATTATCTGTAGCAGAAGCAAAACCCATGTATTTATTGTGGTACAAACTATCTCCTTCAATAATTTTATCTTTAAAATAGATGGTAGAGTTTTTTACAAAATTAGAAATTTCTGCTTTGGTATCGTAAATTCCTCTTTCTGTATATACTGTATTGTCTTTGCTTTTTATAGTTGATGGACCATACAAATAGGCAATAGATGTATCTGTATAATAATCTAAATGATTAGACTCTAATACATGCTCTGGATTTGTAACCACAACCTTTGTAGTAGCAGTAAATTTCTTTTCATTTAAATAATAATGACCAACCTTACTCTTTAACGTATTGGTTTCATCTTTAATAGTAGCATGATGTTTGTAAAATACCAATTGCTTCTGTCTATCAAAATTCAAGGTATCCGTTGTTAATGTCATTTTAGAATCTACCAATTTTACATTACCCCAAGATAATGCTTGTTTTGTATTTCCATTATAATCTACATAATCACTTGTTTGTGTTAGGGTATCTCCTTGATGAATAGTAACCGTACCAAATGCCCTAACAAAATTACGTCCCTTAAAGAGAACAACTCTATCTGCTGTTAAAAAAGCGCCATCATGATAGAGTGTTACCAAACTATCCTTATCTCTAGTAAATATGGTTGCTCCTGGATGTTTTTCATCGTCAAAGGCGGTATATGGGCTACGAATAATTCGTATCTGTTTCGCTTCTTGAGAAAAAACAGAAACAGATACGAGTACTAAAATAAATAGAATAACTTTTTTCAAAGTGTTACAAGATTTTCAACAAAAATAGTGAAAAGATGATGGTATCCTATTAAAGAAAAGTGAAATTTAAATTGAGTTCAATTCAGTTTCTAACTTTCTAGCTTTTGGAAACAAAATATTGTTTTCTAAATGTACATGTTGATGTAAATTATCTTCAAACTCTTCTAACTTAGAATACAAAGCTTTAAAAGTATTACAAGCGTCATCTGGCGTTTGATATGTATTTGTTAATTTAGAAATGGTTCTAAGTGCTTCACCAGCATCATCATGTTCAACTTCCATCATTTTAATTGGGTTATCTACTGTAACAAAATGAGGGATTGCTACAGAAGTATTGTTTTTCTTAGCAGCAACCAGTTTTTTTACAAACGGAAAAAGAATCAATTCTTCTTTTTTCATATGTACTGTTAATTCATCGCTAATTGCATAGATAATTTTTTCAATTTCTAATAACTCTGTATAATGATGTCCATGAACCTTGGCAACTCTAGCACCATATTGTTTTAGTAAAACAATGTTTTCTTCTACATATTTATGATGTGTATTTACAATATAATCAATCAAGAAATCTAACTCCCATTCATCAAAATTATTCATTAAAGAAGCATCTTTATCTATTGCTTTTAATTCTTTAATGATCGTGTTGTAGTCTACACCATTTTTTTTACAAGCTTTGCTGATAGAAATTCCACCACCACAACAAAAGTCAATACCATGCTTTTTAAAAATATGCGCTGTTTTTATGTTTTCTGTAACTGCCTCAGCAACAGTTTTTATATCTAAATTCTCCATGTTAAATGTGTTTAAATTCTGATGCAAATTTCTTGTGATTTTATGATTAAATTCATGACAATTATCATGAATAATAAGCGAAGATGCCGTAATTTTGCAAAAAATCACAAAACGATGAAAGCACCATTTGATTTATCAAAAGAAGAAATGAAAGCCTACGGATATAAAATTATTGATATCCTTGTAGAACATTATGATACTGTTGATTCTAAAGATGCTGTTACCTCTGGATCTAGAGAACAAATGGATAGCCTTTTTTTACAAGAAGCGCCAAATGAAGCAATGCCTGCAGATGATGTGTTGGATTTTGTGATGGAAAACGTAATTCCGCATAGTAACTTTACAACACATCCAAAATCATTTTCTTTTGTACCTGGGCCTAGTAATTATATTAGCACATTAGCAGATACATTGGCAACCGGATTCAATATTTTTTCTGGTGGATGGATTGTGTCTCCTGCTGCTGCAGAATTAGAGATTGTAACTATGAATTGGTTGCTTAAAATGTTCGATTTTCCTGTGCAAAAAGGTGGTGGTATTTTTACAAGTGGTGGTTCTATGGCTAATTTAACAGCCTTAGTAACAGCAAGAAGAATTAAATGTGGCGATGATTTTTCGAAAGCAATAATTTACTTATCAGACCAAGCACATTCATCAAATATTAAAGCGATTCGTGTGTTGGGCTTTAAGAAAGAACAAATCAGAATTATCCCAACAGATTTAGAGTTTAAAATCAGTTTTAATAAATTAAAGAATGCCATTGCAAAAGATAGATTAGAAGGGAAACAACCTTTTTGTATTATCGCTTCTGCAGGTACTACAAATACAGGAACTGTTGATCCTTTAGATCAAATTGCAGACATTTGCGAAAAAGAAAATCTTTGGATGCATGTAGATGGTGCTTATGGTGGTGCAGCAATTTTATCCAAAAAAGGGGCAAAAGTATTAAGAGGAATTGAAAGAGCAGATTCGTTAACCGTAGACCCTCATAAATGGTTTTTTCAACCCTATGAAATTGGTTGTTTATTAGTGAAAGATTCTTCTTGGTTAAGTAATACATTTTCAGAAAAACCTGAGTATTTAAGAGATATTGAAGGAAATGAATCTGAAATTAATTTTTATGATTACGGAATTCAATTGACAAGACGTTTTAGAGCTTTAAAATTCTATATGTCTATTAAAACCTTCGGATTGGATGCCTTTAGAAAAGCCATTACTTATAATATAGATTTGGCTGAGCAAACAGAAGATTTATTACGTAAAAGTAGAAACTGGGAAGTCGTTTCTCCGGCAACCTTAGCAGTAATAAACTATAGATACAACCCATTAGGTTTAAACCTTTCAGAAAAAGAATTAGACAAGTTAAATCAAGAAATTTCTGCAAGAGTAGTCGCTTCAAAAGAAGCGCTATTGGTAACTACAGTATTGCAAAATCAAGTTGTATTGAGAATGTGTTTAATCAACCCAAGAACTACTTTTGAGCATATTGAAGAAACATTTTCTCAATGCAATAGCTATGCTAAAGAGATTCTTGAGGAGTGGAAGCAGTAGTGAATACTGTTTTAAAACACAAGTAACATACCTATAACAATTCTTTAAAAGACAAGCTGTAAGGAACTAACTGAAAACCTATATTTGATTCATTCAAAATAAGATAACAGTTTTTAAAAATTAAACCAGAGAAATTATTTTCTCTGGTTTTTTTATTTTTATCCTTTTAACAACTGATTTACATTCAATTTGTAGGTTTTACTGATTGGTATTTTGTGATTGCTAATATGAACAATATTTCCTTCAATTAAGTTGATATGCTGTATCGCTACTATAAATGATTTGTGTACTTGTACAAACTCATTTTTTGATAATACCGTATTAAAATGACTTAAGGTTTGGTGCGTTATAATTGTTTTATCATCTAAAAAAACTTTTACATAATTACCAAAAGCTTCTACATAGAGAATCTCATTGAGCTTTACTTGGTAATGCTTTTTAGAATCCTTTAAAAAGATGCGTTCATTTTTTGAATCGTTATTTTGATTTATGTGTATTTCAGGTGTTTTTTGTTCTGGTGGATTTACCTTATTAACTGCAGACAGAAATCTTTCGAAACTAAAGGGTTTTAATAGGTAATCTGTAATATTAAAAGCATAGCCATCAATAGCAAATTCAGAATACGCAGAACATACAATTATATGAGGTGGATTTGCAAGTGTTCTTAAAAAGTCAAAACCAGTTAACTTAGGCATGTTAATGTCTAGAAAAATTAAATCTACGGCGTTTGTATTTAAAAAACTGATCGCTTCAAAGGCATTGTAACAGTTTTTTACAAGTTTTAAATTTGACAAATTATTAGCATAGTCCTCAATGTTATTATGTGCTGCGACCTCGTCATCAACGATGATGTATTTTATCATGCTAAATTAATTTTTAGAGAAGTACAATATACATTTTTATTGGTTGAAGTTTGAAAGTCGTACTTGTTTTTATAAAGTAATTCTAGTCTGTTTTTTAGGTTTTCGATTCCTATTCCTGGAGTACTTTCTGTAGCTTGCTCGTCAAAATTGTTTTTAATTTCGAAATAGATTTCGTTTTCACTTTGCGAAAAATCAATATGAACAAAAGCATTGTCTGTTAGTATTTCTACACCGTGCTTAAATGCATTTTCTAAGAGAATGATATACAATAAAGGAGCAATTTGTGTGCAATCATTTTCTATATGATCGTTAAATTGGATGTCAATATTTTTATGATATCTCGATACATTTAAATCTATGTAGTTTTTTAAATAGGTGATTTCATCTTTTAAAGAAACAGTGTCTTTTTTTCCTTCATACACCGTAAAACGAATCATGTCAGATAATTTTAACACGTATTCTTGCGCTTTATCTGGATCCTTTTTTATCAAAGAATACAAGCTGTTTAACGAGTTGAAAAAGAAATGAGGATTGATCTGTTCTTTCAGTAAAATTAATTCTGCCGTAGTTTTTTCACTCTTTAAATCCTTTATTTTTTTTAAATGATTATAAACTGAAGAGAAAAGCAGGTAAAAAATTTCCATAGCTAACAGTACTCTTGAACTTTGAAAAATAAAACCTTCTCCAATATCTCTAGTATAATTAACTGTAAATAGCAATAAAGGAAGACTTATTCCGTAAAACAGGTATTTATATAAAACGGGTATTTTCGATTTGGTATTTTTCTCTTGTTCAAAAAGGAAATAGAGAATTGAAAAGAATATTACACCTCCCAAAGAGAGTGATAAGAAAGTAGGAAGCTCGCTTTTTACATCTTTTAAGATTACCATTAGTATTATTATTCCTACTGATAAGAATCCACTTGTTTTAAAGACTTTTTTTGATGTCATCATAATTATTTATTGGTTTAAAAGTACGAAACTATTGGGTTTCTCGCTAGTTCACACCTTTATTTGATAACGGCATCGTTTTATTATTTAAAACGACCAGTTTTACTGATGAGATTCACTCACATGATAAAACAAACCAGTTGCCATGTATATGTTGTCACATATCAAATATTCTTTATCCATCTAAACTTCGGCTGTAGGTTTGCACAAGAATTATATAAATACACTACTAATGAAACATTTAATTACAATTATGAAACACTTAATTACTATCGGAGCTTTACTATTATCAATACTAACATTTCAAGCTCAAACAACAAATGAAAACAATTTAATAGCAACAATTGACAAAGAAACTCCAGTTTCTATGCAAAAGCATAAAGTACCTGGTTTGGCAATTGCTATTATAAAGAACGGAAAAGTAATACTAAAAAAAGGATATGGATTTTCTAATGTAGCAGCTCAAAAAAAGGTAACTACAAAAGACGGATTTAATATTGGATCAATCTCTAAAATGTTTACTGCTTGGGGAATTATGAAATTAGTAGAAACTGGAAAAGTGAGTTTAGATGCACCAATTTCTACCTATTTAAAAAGTTGGAAGTTGCCATCTTCATCATTTGATACATCTAAAATAACTATTAGAAATGTATTAAATCATTCAGCTGGGTTAACAGTACACGGTTATAATGGTTATAACAGCAAGAAAGAAGTGCCAACTTTGATTAACTCATTAAATGGAACAAAAAATGCAGATGAGAAAGTAACTTTATTTGCAGCGCCAAACACAAAATGGAAATATTCTGGAGGAGGCTATTCAATGTTGCAATTATTAATAGAAGATGTTAGCGGAATGTCTTTCGAAAAATTCATGAAAAGAAACATTTTTAAGCCTTTAAAAATGAAGCACACGAGTTTTACTATTGATAAGAAAATCATTAAAAATTCAGCAATAGCATATGATGAAAAGGGAAAGGTAATTCCGTTACGTTTATTTGCCGCTAAAGCAGCAGCAGGATTACATACCACTTTAGAAGATCTAATTCTATTTGCTCAAGCATCACTTAATAATAACAACGTATTGAGTAGTAGAAGTATAGAAATCATGATAAAAGCAACAAAAATTTCTAGAGGTAACTATGGCTTTGGTTATATGATTATGAATCGTTTTGGAGACTTTACCTTAACTGGTCACGGTGGCTCTAATGAAGGATGGCATTCTGGATTTATGTTGGATTTAAAATCAAAGTCTGGATTTATTATTTTAACTAACGGTTCTAACGGAAGAAATGTATTGTTTGGAAGTATGAAAACCTGGGCAAAATGGCATGGTGAAAATGGAAAGAATTAACAAAGCTATAACTATTGTAAAACGCTGATTATAGTACATTCGCTAAAAATAAAAACCAATGAAAACAAAAATATTTTTACTGCTAACGATAGCATTTTTAGCAACAAGTGTTAACGCACAAAGCAAGGCACATAAAGATTCTTTAAATGCAATTATCAAAACGTATTACGACTTAAACGTAAAAGTATTTCAAGCGGATTCGAAACCAGTAGATGTTGCCAATATTTTCAAAATATTTACGGATGATTTTACGTATGTACATCCAAAATATGGTGGAGTGTATACAAGAGCCGTTTTATTAAAAGGCTATTTAAGAAATCAAAAAAATGGACGTTATGATAGTAATATAACTGATATTAAAATTGTCAATAGAATTGTAGGGTTGAATAGCGTTGTAGTGGCAAGAAAATATATAACAAAGGAAAAAGGAACAGGAGATTCTAAAATGACATTATTCGAATTTAAGAATGGAAAGATTTCCAAAATTTTTGAATATTGGTAGGAGATACTCAAACGATTTTTTTAACCTGTAACACTTAGTTACAGGTTTTCTTTTTTTAACAATAGTTTTAAAAGGATAATTATTAGATTTACGAATCTAAAAAAGAGCATTGCAAACAACAACCATTATATACATCATCATCGCATTACTTGCAAGTAGTGCTATTTCGTGGTTTTTATATTTTTACAAGCAAAAAGAGCAACGTAAAATTGATTATTTACTTTTTGGACTAAGAGCAATCAGCATTTTCTTGTTGTTATTACTATTGATAAATCCATCCATAGAAAGAAAAGAAATCACTAATGAGAAACCAATACTTTCTGTTTTAGTCGATAACTCGTTATCAATACAACATTTTCAAAAAGAAACAGAAGTAGGTGAATTGTTAAACCAAATTAGAACTGACAACAGTTTGCAAGCCAAGTTTGATGTTCAATATTTTCAATTTGGAGAACAGTTAAAAATATTAGATTCTTTGAACTTTAAAGAGAATCAAACCAATATTTATAAGGCAATAAATGGAGTAGAAGCATTGCAGAAAAATGTAATTGCTCCGATAGTATTAATTTCTGATGGTAATCAAACTAACGGAAATATGTATCCGTTTATAGAAACAAATAAAAATACGTTTCCTATTGTTGTTGGTGATACGATTGCGCAAAGCGATGTAAGAATAGCCCAACTAAACGTAAATAAATACAGCTATTTAAAAAATAAATTTCCAGTAGAAATAAGAGCATTGTATGAAGGAACTAAAAATAGTACAACGCAATTATCAATAGCCTACAAAGGAAAAACTATTTATAAAAAAAACCTGTTGTTTTCTGCAGATAATAATGTTCAGACAATTACAACAAACATTGAATCTACTCAAGAAGGAATTCAGTACTATAAAGCTTCATTAACCAACATAGAAGGAGAACAGAATATAGAGAATAACACAAAATCATTTTCTGTAGAAGTATTAAATGAACAGACAACTATTTTACTATTAACATCAGTTTTACACCCAGATATTGGAGCGCTAAAAAAGTCTATAGAAACCAACAAACAACGTTCGGTTACGGTACAACAGATTAATAATTTCAAAGGAAATATTAATGACTACCAGTTAGTGATTTTATATCAACCTACCATAGACTTTAAAAAGGTATTTGATGAAATTCACAAAAATAACAGCAATTATTTTGTAATTACTGGTACACAAACCAATTGGAATTTCTTGAGTGAGATGCAATCCAATTATTATAAGAATAGCATCAATCAGTCAGAAGAATACGGTGCAATATTTAATAATGGGTTCTTAACATTTGGACAAGAAGATATTAGTTTTGAGTCGTTTTCGCCATTAAAAGATGCCTTTGGTCGCCTAACATTAAATTCGAAATTCGATGTATTATTATTTCAAAATATTGCAGGAATTAGAACGGAAACTCCCTTGCTAGCAACCTTTGAGAATACCAATCAAAAAAGCGCTGTGCTATTAGGAGAAGGGATTTGGAAATGGAGAGCTACAAGTTTTATAAATTCAAGTTCGTTTGAAGATTTCGATGGATTTATATCAAATCTGGTTCAATATTTAGCATCAACAAAAAAGAGAGAACGATTGTCTTTAAGTTACGAAAAGTTATTCTCTGCAAATATTCCGATAACAATTTCGGCTTTTTATGTAGACAAAAACTATCAATTTGATGCAAGAGCAAATTTGAATTTAAAGGTAACAAATAGTACTACAAATAGAAGTCAGAATATTCCTTTTTCATTGCAAAATAACTCGTTTGAAGCCGTAGTGGAAGAGCTGCCTCCAGGAGATTATCAGTTTATAGTAACTATAGAAAATCAAACCATAGGTAAATTAGGTCAGTTTAAAATTACTTCCTATCAAATTGAAGAACAGTTTACCAAAGCAAACCAAAAAGAGTTAGAGTTATTGGCTGCAAATACAAACGGGAGAGTATATTATTCTTCTACCAGTTTACAACTTTTAAGTGATTTAGTTTCTGATAATCGGTATACAATTCTGCAGAAAAGTAAGACAATTAACCAGCAATTGATAGATTGGAAATTTGTTTTATGGTTGGCAATTCTATTTTTAGCAATAGAATGGTTTATTAGAAAATATATTGGTAAAGTATAACTCACCAGTGGGTATAATTCTCCGATGTTAATGTCAACTGATAAAGATTTTTTTTAAATATTTGGTATGCTTACACTGGGATAATTGATTTATTATGATAGAACACTTTTTTCAATGTCCATATTGTTGGGAAGAAATTACAATGTTGTTAGATGCTAGTGTAACAAATCAAACCTATGTAGAAGATTGTGAAGTATGTTGTAACCCAATTCAGGTTACTCCAAATTTTAAATCTGAAGTGTTGATTGGATTTGAAGCAATAAATATTGAGCAATAGTATTGTATTTACCTATTGTGAAATTTAAAATAGCAATTACAAAAGCTAGTTTTATCTACCTCGTAAGACGAAATTTGTACAGAATTTAAAAAGATAAAATATGAGATTTCATACAAGAAAATGGGTAAAACCAGAAGATTTAAATCCAAACGGAACCTTATTTGGAGGTAGGCTTTTACAATGGATAGATGAAGAGTTAGGTATTTATGCCATCATACAATTAGAAATCCCTAGAACGGTTACTAAATTTATGTCGGAAATAGATTTTGTAAGTTCTGCTAAACAAGGTGATATAATAGAAATAGGAATGGAAGCAATCGCTTTTGGAAACTCTTCAATAACATTAAAATGTACTGTTAGAAATAAATTAACTCATAAAACCATCATTGAAATTGATAAAATTGTAATGGTTTCTTTAGATGAAAACGGTACTCCTTTAAAGCATGGGAAAACAAAAATTGAGTATGTTAAAAATAGGTTAAACAACTAAGTTTATTTCACTAGAAGTTCCTCTTTTTATAAAGGAAATTTTTATTATTTTTAGTTTATTTGCATCTTTCAACGAATAATGATGTCATCTATACTAACTAATAGCACTAATTAAACAAAACATGATTAAGAAAATTGTATTTGCCTTTTTATTTGGGCTAACAGTAAACGGATTAATTGCTCAAAACTCCCTTACCGTTAAAGTAATTGAAAAAGACCACCAAGAAGCTATTGTTGGTGCTTCTGTGTATATTAAAAACACAAGTATTGGAGCAACCACCAATTTAGAAGGAATAGCCCTCTTAAAAGGAATTCAAAATGGAGCACAAACGATAGTCATTTCTTATATAGGTTTTGAAACTGTTGAAAAAACAATATCCTTCCCAACCACTTCTAAGAGTATTACTGTAGAGCTACATCATGATGAAGAAACCTTAGAAACAGTTGTTATTGCATCTACTAGAAGTAGAAGGAGTATTGCTCAAATTCCGACAAGAGTTGAAGTTTTAGGAGGAGAAGAATTAGGAGAGAAGGCAATAATGAACTCTTCAAACATCTCAATGTTACTTAGAGAGAGTACCGGAATACAGATGCAGCAAACATCAGCAAATTCTGCAAATCAAAGTATTAGAATTCAAGGATTGGATGGCCGTTTTACCCAGTTATTAAAAGATGGTTTTCCTTTGTTTGGAGGCTTTTCTAGTGGATTAAGTATTATGCAAATTCCGCCTTTAGATTTAAAACAAGTAGAGATTATTAAAGGAAGTTCATCAACATTATATGGTGGTGGTGCTATTGCTGGATTGATCAATTTGATTACCAAGCAGCCAAAACACAAACAAGAAATAAATGTGATGTTTGATAAAACATCTAGATATGGAACTACATTAAATGGGTATTTTAGCCAACGAGATGATACTTACGGATATGTTTTATATGCTTCTGGAAACTTACAACAAGCATCTGATGTAAATGAAGATAGTTTTTCTGATATTCCTAAAGTACAAAGTTTTAGTTTTAATCCTTCATTTTACTATTACCCAAGTGATACCGAGGAATGGAAATTAAGTTTAAATGCTTCTCTAGAAAACAGAATTGGTGGAGATATAGATTATATTAAAGATAAAAGTGATGCACTTCTTAACTTTTTTGAAGAAAATGAAACCACTAGATTTGCTGTGAAACTTTCTTATAAGAAAGAGATATCTGAAAATAAGTCGTTTAATTTTAAGAGCAGTTTAAGTCGTTTTAGTCGAAATTTATCGTTACCAGATTACCAATTTAATGGAAAACAGTTTGCAACATTTACTGAAGCAACTATCAATACCTATAGTGATACGTTAGATTGGGTATATGGAGCAAATTTAATTACTGAAAACTTTAATGAAGACCCAACAACCAGTTTAGACAGAAGTTACAACCAAGTTACCCTTGGAGGTTTTGCTCAGAATAATTGGAGGATTAAAGAAAATCTAACTTTAGAAACTGGACTGAGAACAGATTATAATACTAATTATGGTTTGTTTGTTTTACCAAGAGTTTCATTGTTTTATCAATATAGTGAATCTGTTTCATCAAGGATTGGAGGCGGATTAGGATATAAAATTCCATCTATTTTCTCAGAAGATGCAGAAACCCGTTCGTATCAAAATGTATTGAAAATCAACCCTTCTAATTTTAGAGCAGAAACATCTGTAGGAATTAATGCAGATATCAACTACAAAACATCTATTTTAAATGATGCAGTTTCTGTTTCATTTAACCAGTTGTTCTTTTATACCCAATTAAAAAATTCTTTGGTGTTAGAACAACAAGGAGCAGAGTATATTTTTCGTAATTCTTCAAATGCATTGAATAGTTATGGTTTTGAAACCAATTTAAAATTTAAATATAAGCACTTTGTGTTGTTTACAAATTATGCATTTAATAATGTTAAGATTGGAGAAAATCAAAAAGTATTGACCCCAAAACATAATTTTGGAGGCGTTTTGATGTATGAAGTTCATGATAATTGGAGAATAGGGTATGAGGCCTACTATAAAAGCTCACAAATTAGAAATGATTTAACTGAGACTCCCAATTTCTGGATCATGGGAATAATGGCAATGAAAACGTTTGACAAAGTTAGTTTGTATGCAAATTTTGAAAATTTCACAAATACAAGACAGTCAAATTATCAATCAATGGTAACGCCGCCAAATACCAATCCATCTTTAACTGATATTTGGGGACCAACAGATGGGTTTGTATTAAATGCAGGGATATTGTTGAAATTATAATTCTAAATTTATAAGACTATGGGGCATCACCACAATCATGGACATCACCATGCTACAGGAAATATTAAAGTAGCATTCTTTTTAAATTTAGCATTTACTATTATTGAGATTATTGGTGGTTTTTTAACCAACAGTTTAGCAATAATGTCTGATGCTGTACATGATTTAGGTGATAGTTTAAGTTTGGGGTTGTCTTGGTATTTTCAAAACCTTTCAAATAAAAAAGCAACTAAGAATTTCTCTTATGGTTATGGACGGTTCTCTTTGCTTGGAGCAATTATTAATTCCATTGTATTAATTATTGGTTCTATTTTTATCATTTCTGAAGCAATTCCCAGAATTATATCTCCAGAAGTTTCTGATGCAAAAGGAATGATGTGGTTAGCAATTTTAGGAATTATTGTAAACGGTGCAGCAGTTTTAAAGTTAAAAAAAGGCTCGTCAATAAATGAAAAAGTAGTTTCATTACATTTATTAGAAGACGTTTTAGGTTGGGTTGCTGTATTCATTGCTAGTATTATTATGCAGTTTTGGGATGTACCTGTACTTGATCCAATTTTATCTTTATTAATTGCAGGCTATGTATTATTTAATGTGTTTAAGAATATAAAAGAGTCGTTTCAAATAATTTTACAGGGAACTCCAGCAAAAATATCGGCTAATGAGATTAAAAAATTTGTAACCGATTTGGATGAAGTAACGGCAATTCATGATTGTCATGTGTGGACAATGGATGGTGAATTCCATATTGCAACAATCCATTTAATTATTAAAGATGAGGATTTTAACTGGCAAAAATCGAAAGAAATAAAAGTGAAAGTTAAAAAGTTGTTATATGATCAATTTCAGTTAGAGCATATCACATTAGAGTTAGAATCTATTTCAGAAGATTGTGCCTATATAAATTGTAATTAACAAACTTTATTATTGTAAATTTGAATGAATTTTAAAAAAACAGAAAAATGAGTAATCAACAATTAGATATTAAATTCCCAAAAGGAGGAATTGTCTTTATTATAATTGCGGTTTTAGCAATTATCTTAGTTTCTAAATCTGCAGTAACTATTGGGTCTGGAGAAAGAGGAGTTTTGTATAAAATGTTTGGAGGAGTTGTAACAGATGAAGCACCATTAGATGAAGGGTTTAACTTAGTTATGCCTTGGAATAAAGTATTTAAATACAATGTAAGACAACAAGAGCTATTTGAGAAAAAAATGGCTGTACTGTCTTCTAATGGATTAGAGATTCAATTAGATGCTTCTGTATTGTATCAAGCTACAACAGCAAGCGTTGCTTTGTTGCACCAAACAAGAGGAGAAGATTATTTACAAAGTGTAATTATACCTGCTATTCGTTCTGCAACTAGAAGTGTTGTTGGTAGATATACACCAGAGCAGTTGTACTCTTCGAAACGTGATGCTATTCAAACAGAAATTTTTGAAGAGACTAAGAAAATTTTGGAGCCTCAATATATTCAATTAAATTCTGTTTTGGTTAGAGATGTAACATTACCTCCTACAATTAAAGAAGCAATTGAGCGTAAGTTAAAGCAAGAGCAAGAATCGTTAGAATATGAGTTTAGATTAGTGACGGCTAAAAAAGAAGCTGAAAAGCAAATTATTGAAGCGCAAGGTAAAGCTGATGCGAATAAAATTTTAAGTGCTTCTTTAACAGATAAAATTTTACAAGACAAGGGAATTGAAGCAACAATTAAGTTAGCTGAGTCTCCAAACAGTAAAGTTATTGTTATTGGATCTGGAAAAGATGGATTGCCAATTATTCTAGGAAATCAATAAATAGATAGTAAATTATTACTACTGAAGCTTAAGAATTGCGAAAGTAATAGTAAAGTGAATAAAACAATACAAAGTTAAAAACCAGTCTTTTAAGGCTGGTTTTTTTTATTTCTTAAATATCTGTTAAATACGAATGGTTGCTGTAACGATTCGAAAAAACGGTCGTCTTATAAGTGTAAATAAATTTGAAAAAAAATATTAAAACATATATTATGACAACAGTAAACCAAACATTAAAAGTAGAGAAAAAAAACACACAAGTAGGAACTATTAATTCTAAGAGA
>Ga0105359_10001701_pt1 | contig 18432 bp, 20 predicted proteins | sample GOMGulsemesocosm_6_FD_83659 | JGI IMG/M metagenome (GOLD analysis project Ga0105359, IMG submission 83659) | Methane-oxidizing microbial communities from mesocosms in the Gulf of Mexico - GOM8C Gulf of Mexico | ecosystem: Environmental > Aquatic > Marine > Cold seeps | place: Gulf of Mexico...
AGTATGCCCGAATTGAAATTTATAGCTGCGCCAGTGGTGCAATTTCCATCGGTATCACAAATTGTTTGATTGGTTGAGAATTCGCCGATTGAGCTGCCATTTCCAATTTTCCCTTTCACCCCAGAAGACATAGCTATACCGCTCGTTTTTAGCGAGCTAATCGATGTACTTGTTGCTGTGCAAACGCCTTTACTGTCGCATTTGTAGATCTTATCGCTGGCCTGTACGTTAAAGGCCATTAAAATAAGTATAGGTAATTTGAAGAAAAAGCGCATTTCATCCTGTTTTTATTTGGTTAGAACTCTAGATTCTTAATTGCTTTTTCTTTTTAGAATTAGATACTGCTATTGATCTGAGATAGTAACGTTTCGGCCAGTTTTCTTCGCTTTATAAAGTAACATGTCGGCATCGATTAACATTTCACTTAACGATTTTGTTGAATTTACACAACCAATTGATACTGTAAAACTTATTTCTTTGTCATTATGAATCATAGGGCTGTTTTGTATTTCAATACGTAGTGCGTCCAATTTGTTAACGAATTCGTCTCTTGTCATAGTAAGGCTAGCGATACAAAACTCTTCTCCGCCAAATCTAGCTGGTGCATCATCCGGAAAATTAGAGGTCATTATTTTTGCTAAATGAATCAAGGCTAAATCACCAACATCATGGCCGAAACCGTCATTGATACGTTTAAAATGGTCAATATCTAGTATTGCTAGGTTCATTGGTTTCTGTCGATAACTAGAATCTTTTTCAATACTTTCTGTCATATATCGGCGGTTGTAAAGCTGCGTAAGAAAGTCTGTATTAGCAGATTTCTTAATGTGCCAAATTTGTTCCAGGAACTCAATATTGTGGGTTAGCCTGCAATAAAATTCTTCTTCACAGAATGGTTTAACCAAGAAGTCATTTGATCCGTATTTAATGAATTTCGCGGACATAGCAGAATTGCCATTAGAAGAAATGCCAATAATGGCTATGTCATCTTTTGAATGAGTCGCACGGATTTGTCTAACCAATTCGATGCCGTCCATTTCTGGCATTTCGTGGTCAGTAATCACGAGTTTTATGTCTTGATGGACTTTAAGTAAGCTTAAAGCTTCATAGCCATTTGCGGCCTCTAATACTTTATATTTATGCCGTTTAAGAAGGGAAGAAATGCTCATCCTTGCCATCTTTGAATCGTCAACGACAAGAACGCTGTAGTTAGGGTTCTTGTCTAATCTTGTTAGCATTCTGTCAATGTAGTCAAATGTTAATATGCTGTCTTTTTGAAAGTAATCGACTACTTTTTTGTTTAAGATTTTTGCACGTAGAGAATCATCAATTTTAGAAGTAATTACTATAGTTGGTATCTTGCTTTTGGTTGCTGCGTCAACAGCCTCTCCCTGAGGAGCGTCCGGTAACCGATAATCCGTAATTGCCACGTCGAACTTATGCTGTGCGATTAATGCGTTTGTGTTTTCAAGCGTTTTGGCACAATGAACATCGTATCCATGAGATTCGCCGATTTGCTTTATTTTAGCATTTAAAAATCCGATATCTTCTACGACTAATAACTTCTTTGACACATTTACACTCTCTTATTTTTAATACATGGATACAATTCAATATAAGAAAGAAGGTGGCGAATTAGCCATGTGCAATTTGATGTTGTTGAATATAATGTGTGATTTGTAAATTATGAGGGTTTATTTTAATCTACTATTTGTTGAGGCTTTGTTTGTGAAAAGAAAAGAGCAAAAAAAGGTTTATCTTTATTTTGCTCTTTACGGTTTAATTTTCTTCTAAAGTGACTTTTGAAGGAGATGAAAAACCTCTTGGCAACTTAACGCCTCTTCTTGCTCTATTGCCTATGTATGTAGTTATATGGCTCTCTTTAAGTTTTAAAGTTCTTTTCCCTGAATGTAAAACTATTGTGTCAGTCATATTAAATAAGCAAACGTGGATGAGGTTTTCACCATCCTCAAAATTGGAGTTAGGTATGTTAATTAACTTATTCCCTTTCCCTTTATTTAACTCAGGTATTTCATTAGATTTGAATACAAGCATTCTTCCTTGTGAAGTGATACAGCCGCAAAATTCAGGTAATGCATCATTGCTGATAGTCGGAGGTAGTGGTTTTTCACTGTCTTTAACGGTGAGAACTGCTTTGCCTGCTTTATTTCTTGATATTAAATTACTTACATTGGTAATAAACCCGTAGCCAGCTGTGCTTGACAAAAGGATGTTAGTGTTTTCTAAATCAAGATTAATTAAAAACAAAAAACGTTCATTTTGGGGAGGGGTTAGCCTGCCGGAAAGGGGTTCTCCGTTTGATTTTAGATTTGGGAGGTCATGAGCTGGTATTGTGTATGCCCGACCAGTGGAGCCTATTATTGCCAGTTGACTATTAGACCTTATTTCAATAATTTGAGATAATTCATCTCCATTTTTAAAGGTTATATTTGTTGAGTCAATAGCATGACCTTTGCCATGTTTAATCCATCCTTTTTTCGATAGAAATACTGTAACAGGTTCATTGACGATGAAGTCTTTTTCGCTGAATGCTTTAGCTTGGGTTCGTTCTCTGACTATGCATCTTCTGTCGTTGCCAAATTCCTTAGACACATCTTTTAATTCATTTTTGATTAAGGTTTTAAGTCTTGCGTTGCTATTGATTATTTTTAAAAGTTTTTCCGCTTCCTTTGCAAGTTCATTTTCTTCACTATTCAGTTTATCTTGTTCTAATTTGGCTAGATGTCTGAGTTTAGTATCTAGTATCGCATCGGCTTGGACTTCAGATAAGTTGAATGTGTCAATTAATGATTGTTTGGGATCATCTTCTTCTCTAATAATTCTTATAATTTCATCAAGGTTAAGGAACGCGATGAGTAAGCCTTGGAGTATATGTATTCTGCTCTGTATTTTTTCTAACTTAAAATTCAGTCGCCTTAATACTGTAGACTTTCTGTACTCTATCCATTCATTAAGGATTGTGAAAATAGGTTTTACGCTGGGTTTCCCGTCTAACCCAATCATATTAAAATTAATACGGTAAGATTTTTCGAGATCAGTGGACGCAAACAAATGACTGATTACGGGTTCTGCATCTACTCGGTTGGATTTTAAAGTAATGCAAAGCCTAGTAGGGTTTTCATGATCTGATTCATCCCTAAGGTCAACGACGGTAGGTATCTTTTTTGAATTCATTTGGTTGGCGATTTGTTCTAGTATTTTAGCGCCAGATGCTTGGTAAGGTAGTGATGTAATTACTATATCATTGCCCTCAACCTCGTAAATTGCTCTACATTTTATAGAGCCTTTTCCTGATTTATAAATATCAACTATTTCACGCTTAGGGGTGATTATCTCACATTCAGTTGGGTAATCTGGGGCAGTTATGTACTCAATGACATCTTCATTTGTTCTGCTGTCTCCATCTAAAATACTAAGGCAGGCATTTACCACCTCGTTTAGGTTATGTGGTGGTATGTCTGTAGCCATTCCTACAGCAATGCCTGTTGACCCGTTCAACAAAATGTTTGGTATTTTAGCAGGTAGTTTAGTTGGCTCTTGTAGTGTTCCATCGAAATTATTTTGAAAATCAACAGTCCCTAAGTTTATTTCGTCAAGTAAAAGGTTTGCATATTTTGTCAATTTTGATTCAGTGTACCTCATGGCCGCAAAAGATTTTGGATCATCTGGTGCGCCCCAATTCCCTTGCCCGTCTACAAGAGGGTGCCTATAAGAAAAAGGTTGCGCCATTAATACCATTGCTTCATAACAAGCGGAGTCACCATGAGGGTGGTATTTACCTAATACATCACCTACGGTTCGAGCAGATTTTTTGTATTTAGCTGTATGATTGAGATGTAGTTGGCTCATAGCATATATTATTCTACGTTGTACGGGCTTTAATCCGTCAGAAATGCTTGGTAAGGCTCTGTCTAAAATCACATACATAGAGTAATTTAAATATGAATCTTCACAATATTTTGAATAATCTACTTGTTCTACCGTATTAAGCATTGCTATAAACCTTTAACTTTTTTAAAATTGACACTTAAATGATAAGGAATTGAAAATGTTTGTAAACACTTTATTTAAATTTATATTAATTATTTTTGTTTTACCTGTTTTTATAACTGGGTGTATCTTTGAATCTGATTTGGATGTTTTGAATAAAGCACATGAAAGGATGATGAAAGACAAGGGTCTCAATATGAGTTATTTTTGCTTTGATATTGATGGATTACAATACATGGATGATGATACCGTGGAGTTTAATGGCGAGCAGTACACATGTATATTATTAGATACAGCAGAATGGGTCTTGAAAAAGGAGCTATTAAGTGAACTTTAAGGAATATTACATACAGTTCGGAGATTTTGAGGAGAGCCTTTCTATAGCATCTCGACGTATAGAATCATCACTTCGTTCAGAGTCTTGTCTTCGTTATATGATGATCTTGTTTATTATAGTCTTGTCCTTACTGGGTGGAATGGAAAAAATCAGCCCTATTCAAGTAGGCAGTACGATTTTAATATTTTCTTTTGTACTTTTGTTTCTAGAAGTTCGGGGGAATACCAATAAACTTTCATATCATAGGCTATTGATAAATGAGTATTCAGATGTATTCGCAGAGCACAGAGCTATAATGGAAAAGCGATTGGAGACTGGTTATAGATATACCGATATTGAAATAAAGGATGGTATTAATACCATCCAAAAAATAGAGAGTTCTCTGAAATGTAGTTTGTTGATTAATTGATTTTTAAAATGGGTAGAAAAATTATTCCTGCCTGGAGTTTTCCAAGGTGCGAAAATGAGGATTCTAATTTCCTTAGCGATACACCAGATTGCCCGTCGTAATTAAGTAAAGCAATACGTTTGTACGTGTTTGTGATTTCATTACACCGAACTTCAGCTTCATCCTTGTCGTTGGCTTGTAATATTAATCTATTATTTTTTAGTGCAATGTATGACGCGTCAACTTTCACTGAGCAAAATTCAAAATCAATTATTATAGTTGCTTTATCAACTTCTTCGTTTTTAAAACTTAATACTTCCCTTATTGTTCCGTAAATAGGTGTGCATGCTTTTATTTTACATATTTCTACGTCACTTGTAAGTGAGTCAGAATATGGTAGCAGTTTTATCACAGTATTCTTTTCATTTATTGGTTTAGCAGATGTGATTGATATTGCAGAAATAATAAAAAGTAATATTTTAAAATGAATCATTTTCGATGTACTTATTAAATTAATTGTTATATGGTAACTAGTTATATTTGTCAGGTAAATAACAGGTTATGTCTATGAAGTATATTAGTTGTATTGGGCTTGAGGGTGCAGGAAAGAGTACGGTCATTGCAGTTATAACAAAATTCTTAAACGATAAAGGGATCGATGTCATTAGGGTAAGAGAGCCAGGTGGTACTCCTATTGCTGAGACATTGAGGGACATTGTCAAGTCTAAAGACCATGACGAAGAACTTGACGCTATATCAGAGGCGCTTTTAATATATGCAGGTAGAAATCAGTTAATAAATAATCGAGTAGTACCTGCTTTAAATGCTGGAAAGGTGGTGTTAACTGACCGTTGTTATGCATGTGGAGACGCATATCAGGGAAGTGGTGGTGGGGCGTCAGTTAGGCTTTTGAACATCTTAAAAGAAGAAGCTGTAGCAGTAAAGCCAGATTTACATATATATTTGGATGTTCCTCCTGCTGTAGGTCTAGCAAGAGTTGATGAGAGAGGTGAAAGAGATAGATTTGAAGAAAATGATTTATCTTTTTTTGAAAAGGCTAGAGAAGGGTATTTAAAATTTTGTAATGAAAATAATGCTATTGTAGTTGATGCTACTCAAAGTCAAGAAGATGTATCGAATGATGTGTTACGAGAGTTAAGTAAGTATTTTTAAGGAGTAGGGCATGGCAAGAATTGCCAAACGATTTATTGATGATTTGATTTCAAGAGTAGATATAATTGATTTAATCCATACCTACGTGCCTTTAAAAAAAGCTGGACGAAATTATCAAGCGTGCTGCCCATTTCATACCGAGAAAACCCCGTCGTTTTCAGTAGCACAAGACAAGCAGTTTTATCATTGTTTTGGTTGTGGTGAACATGGTAATTCAGTCTCTTTCGTGATGGAATATTTTAAAATGGAGTTTCCGGATGCTGTTGAAGAATTAGCATCATTTGCAGGTGTACCTGTTGAGTATGAGGAAGGGGGTGGTAATCCTAAATCATCAGAACAAAAGACACTGACCGAAATAACTAAAGTTGTATCTTTAAAATATCATAATCATTTTGTAAAACAAACTAGTGGTTCGTCTGTAAAAGAGTATGTTTCTAGGCGAGGTTTATCAGGAAGTGTTATTGAAAAATATTTAATCGGTTATGCTCCAGAGGGTTGGCAATTTCTTGATGCGAAAGAATTGGGTTGTACGGATAAAGAACTTGAATCGGTTTATTTGAAAGTAATAAAGGAAAACGGCCATTCTTACGATGTTTTTAGGGACAGATTAATTTTCCCTATTCGAGATGTAAAGGGGAGAGTAGTTGGTTTTGGTGGGAGAGTTTTAGGGGATGCCACTCCAAAATACTTGAACTCTTCTGAGACACCTATTTATAAGAAAAGAGAAGAATTGTATGGGCTATATGAGTTAAGGCAGTTGAGGCAAGATTTCTCTAGCGTGCTCGTAGTCGAAGGGTATACTGATGTGGTTTCATTATCGGTTCATGGGGTTAATAATGCTGTTGCATCTTTAGGTACAGCATTGACGCCGGAGCAAATACAAAAACTTTACAAGTACACCTCTAAGATCACTTTGGTATTTGATGGTGACAGAGCAGGAATAGACGCCGCTAAAAGGGCACTACAAAATGCACTTCCATACGTTAATGATGTGAAGAGTTTGTCAGTTGTCTTTATGCCTAAAGGAGAAGACCCAGATAACCTTGTAAAGACAATTGGAGAAGAAGGTTTTAGAAAGTTCTTGGGTGATAATGAAGTCCCTTTGTCTCGTTACTTGTTTGAAATATGTAAAGGTGATGAACAAAAAGGCACTCAAGAATACAGAGCGGGACTTGGAAAAAGATATAAGGATTATTTGTTGAAAATGACAGATAGTATTCTTCGTGAACAATTGTATGAAAAGTTAGCTATTTATTTGAGTGTTAATAGAGATTCATTATCCAAAAAGTCATGTTCTCAAGCGTCTTCAAAAAAAGGTTCGAAGAGAAAGTTCTCAATCACTCCGTCAAGGACGGCCTGCTATGCGATGCTTTGTTATCCAGATGCGGTTAGGGCTGCTAAATTAGATGAAGTGTGCAACATGGATTTAGGCACGCCAGGTTACATGGCAATAAAAGAAATCTTTTCTCATATAGTTAGCATTTCTGGTGAAATATCAACTCCAGTTCTGCTTGAGAGCTTAAAAACTTCTGCGCATTACAGTTCGTATTGTAAAGTGTTATTATCTACAATTCAGGTTCTTGAAGATCAAGCTGAACAAATAATAATAGATTGTGTTGAAAAAGAAATAGATAAATATCTTAAAGCAGAACTTGATAGGTTGGTTTTAAAACGAAGAGATATTGGGCTTGACCCTAACGAGGAATCAACGATGTTAAGTATATTGACTAGAAATAAGGTAGCGTAGTGAGTAGGATTAGGTGGTTACAGGCTTTAATGCTTACAGGGTATTTTCTATTTGAATTTGGGTATAAAGGTGCTTATCCAATACCATTAGATTTCTTGCTTGTGGTCGTATATTCGGCTACATGGGTGTTTTCTTCGGAAGAGCAATCTAAATACTTTAGACTGTGTTCTTCTTTGTTCTTTGGTGTCAGTTTTATGTATCTTGTTGGTTTTTCTATTTCGCCAAACCATGAGCAACTATTGGTATTCAAAGATCTAGAATCATATAACGAGCAATTTAATTCTATATTAGATGATAAATCAAAAGGTGAGCTGCCTGTAAATTACATTGACTCTTCTAGGTTGCTTGTGGAATTTAAAATGATGGATTTTAAAACGACACCTCCACAAGACATAGTTTTGGACTTGGGAGTTAATAACTAATGTTTAGAGTGGCTTTGTTTGTAATATTTATGTTATTTTCGTCGTCGTCTTTTTCTTTGGATATTAAAGGAGATTCACTTAATTGGATTGGAGTGTCTCCATCATCCTTTAAGTATGAATTGGTGACATTTTTAGGAGGTAAAGTTTATAAATATAAAAACGGAAAGATGGACGTTGGAATTAGAAATAATCCATCTTTCGATTATGTTGTTAAACTGGTAAATGGTACAGTTACTTTAAGCGTTTTTACAGGGCAAAAAAGAGTTTCGGGTTTTATGATGGAAGTAATAACAAACGATATATCTAATTATTTATAATTTTCAGCGTTTGCTTCCATTCTTTTTTTTAAGTTTGATATCTTTTCCTTTAAGTTTATATTGTTAGCGTCAAATGTCACTTTTTTTGACTCTATGGAAAATGCCTCAACTTTTGCCGAAATCTGTTCTTCAGAATAACCACTCTTATCATACTCTGAAACAAGGATGTTATAATTAATTAATAATCCGGTCTCAACATTATAGGTTAGTTTGAAAGCTGAAATGTGTTCAACAAAATTAATACCGCATTCATTGAAGAAGTATAGTATTAAGTCGTTTTTTGATTGAGATGTGATGTTTAAGTTTCCAATTCTTTTTGAGGAAAACATATTATTTAGTTTATTGGTTCTCTCAATATGATGAACGTAATAATTATTGCAATTATATGCAACGCTGAGGTTTTTTATATCCATTGAGGATGTTTTTTCTCGTAGTAACTCTTGGTTTTTGTTCATGGGATCAGATTGTAATGCAGATAGTATCTCGGTCTTTTGGGCATAGAAAGCCTGGAGCCATGAGGTGCTTTTATTTTTAAAAAGTTCTAGGTTAAGGTTTTCGGCGATAACGCTATTACTTATTGTGAGAATAAGTATATAAATTAAATATTTCATTATGGTACTTTTATGAGAGTGTGTGTTTTTATATTAATATGTTTTCTACTAGCGAGTTGTTCTACTGGTAGTATTCGGTTTATTCCTGAAAATGGTGGAAGTATTCGTACTGATGGTGCAGAGATAGTCGCATCTAGGTATGTAATTACATTTTTTGGTGGTAAAATAAATAATGATGATGAAATGGTGGGATATTCCCATTTTGCGTTATCTATACCACCTGATACTAAAGTAAGTAAGAGAATAGAATTATTGGGTGGCGGTGATAGGTTGCTTAGATTTACGATTCTATCGGGGCAGTTGATTATCGAGGATGTAAAAACAAGAACACGGTTCTCTGTTTTACTAAGTGATTTTGGAGATTCATCTTCGGCCACAATTCGTAAAATTCAGGCCGAAGAAATTATTTTGTTCTCAGATGTTAAAGTCTATATAAAATCTGACGCAGGGAGCAAAAACAGGTAGCTTAGTAGAACATTTTTTTTATTGTGTCTTCTACTTTTACGCCTTTTCCATTGCTGACTAAGATGCAGAGTACAGATAGAAGAGCGGGTATTTGTATGATTCCCGTTGTTTTGTAATAGGTTCCGAGTTGATGACCAGCTTTTTTGATTTGGTTCCTGATTTCAATTACTTGTCCGTCTTCTATTTTGATTGATTTTGTAGTATTCCCGCAGGTTTTAATTTTTTCTTGGAAATTCGAATTTATATAATCACAAATCGTAATGATATTTTTTTGATATACGGTCAGATCATCTTTATTGTATTCGCTTTTCTCATCGGAAAAGCTCGGGGCAATGAATTTCAAATAAAAATCTAATGACACATCCTCAAGTGCATTAAAGAAATCAGTTTTATTGGTTTTTTTGTTTCTTTTAATTTTTGTCAGGATATTTAGGCAAAGTTTTATTTCTTTTTTAATTGTATTTATTTCTTCGATAGTAACTTGTTTAATTGTCATCTGATGCTTAGATTGGTTAAATATACAAAGAATATAGGGTGTTGGCCTGCATAATATTAGGTTTTCCCTATAAATAATTACGGGGGAATTAAACTTCTCTACTTGTCTAGGGATTCAGGATTTATCTTTGAAGCGGTAGCGCCAGTTTGATTTCTATATTTTGATTCTATTCTAGTACGATAAGGTTTTTCACAGTTTGAAGAGAGTTGTTCAAAGGATAGGGCACCAATTTTCATTTTTGGTTGTAATGCTAACGGTAATTTCCCAGCGTTAAAGAATTCCAAAACTATCTGTCCGCTGAATCCTGGGTCTATTCTATGTGCGGACACGTGTATTTGTAATCCTAATCTTGCTAATGAAGACCTTCCATCTAGCCACATAACAATGTCGTCAGGAACATTGACTTCTTCAAATACACAACCTAAAGCAAACTCTCCTGGGTGTAAGAAAAACTCCCCATTTTCTTTTATGTGGATCGTATCGGTCATGGCGTCGGTTAGTGTCTTCTCTAGAGTGTCACTGTCCACGGCAAGGTTAATTGCACCTACTTTATAATTATTAAAGGTTCTGAACTCATTTGATAGATGAATATCACAAGTCACACCTGATATGTTTTTCTCTTTTGGTTCTGGGGATATTAAATCAGGATGTTTTTTTAAAAGTTTTTTAATTTGTATATCAGTCAGTCTCATGATTGCTCTTTGTTGAGGGTTTAGTTATCTATTTTACTATAAGAAACATTTACTGCAAGTTGTTATATTATGTTTTGTGAGAATCAATACTTGGTACACGATATGTTTTTAAATTGCTGATTTAAACATTAGCAGGTCTTTTTTTATTAGTATTTATTTCAGAAGTATTTAGGTGATATATTAAGTAATTATCGTTTTATTATAAAAGGCATATTCAAAAACTATATCATTAGGCATTTAAGAATATGAGTGTTTTTTAAACTCGCATGTGTTGACCCTAAATAATTAAATATGCACGACTAATATTTACTCAAGGCCGAAATGAAATCAATTTATGTTCCTCAAAGCAAGCTTGCGCAAGTTAAGGGTGTTTTGAAGCAGTTTAATAAATTACTACACACTAACGGGGTGTCTCAATTGCAATATGAGATATCTAAACCTTTGGTGCGTGATTGGTATGTTACTGAGAGGAATTGGGTAGAAAACAAATGGGTTGATAGTGGAATAAAGAAAAAGGTCAAATTACATAAAATTGATATTGAACATATGCTTGTTGATATTGAAGGTTTATCACCTGTTGCCTTCCTTAATTCTAAAGTTAGTGATTTTAGTGATTTACTGAATGAGCCAGTAAGCTGCTTATCTATAGCTTTCAAGGAAAAAGTTTTAACTCCAAAGGAACTCGCAATAGTTTTTGATGAGAATAGATATGTTATTTGTAGTCATTGCAATTCTCACAGAAAAAGAGACAAGGCTTTTGTTCTATCTGATAATGACGGTCAGAAAATTTCTTATGGGGCTTCATGTGTAAACGCAATATCCGGACATTCAGTGGTGAGAATAGCAAAGTGGTGCGGTTATTTCATGCACTTATTTGATGATATGTTGAAAGAGTTGTCTCAACTATCTAGGATTGTAGAATTAGGAAAGAAGAAAGGTTCAACTGAAAGTGTAGACGTTGAATTATTTGTGAGCGCAGTTCATTCATTTGTAGGTGATGGTAAAGCATTTATGTCTGCGAAAAAGCCATTGCCGACCTACAAGCGAGCTATGAGCGCTATAGATAATGAATATAATTTTAGACATTCAAAATTATTCATACGATTTTCTGCATGGGTTAAAAAGAGTAAGCCTAAGACGCAATTCCATAAAAAGGCAAGATTTGCATTTTTAGAAGCTGAAAAAGTCGGTGTTTTTGAGGCTAAAGCAGCTATTATCGCAGCTTTGTATAATAGTTTTCTGCAAACAGTAGAGTATGACTTTCAGGTTGAATTGGCAGAGGGTTTCTACTCAGGATTAGTGACAGTTAGGAGTGTAGAACATTCTCATAAAATTAATCATGTAGTATTAAGAGATCCTTTTGGTCGTTTATTCAGTGCAGAAGTATCTCTTAACTTCCCAATTGGTAGATTGTTGCTTATTACGGGTGTGATATCCGGTATAGATAGGGAGAATGGATTTCCCATATACAAACTAATCGAATTAGAAGAGCATCAATTTTAAATACTTACCCCTTTTGATTTTAAATACTGAGAGGCTAGTTTTTTAATTCTGTTTGGATCTGTATTGACTAACTCTGGTTCAACGCCTGGTTCAACTATCCCTTTGGATTGGCTAGATTTGATACCAATTATGTCTTTTATTACAGGATCAGAGCCGAAATTACATGTCGTAAATATTGCGTTTACTTGATTTTCCTGTCCTTCACGATCAACTCGTCCAATCAATTGCTTATGTACTTCACCGCTCCAGTCCAATTCTCCTACAACTACGTTGGAACAACATTCTTGAATTCCGTCCAGCCCAGCGCCGGAGCGTAAAGAAATAATCATAATAGGGGTCTTGCCATTTATGAATTCTTCTTTGGCTTTGGTCTTTTGTGCAGGAGATTCTGAGCCTGTGTACATGACATAACCTAAGTCTTTCAATTCTTTTTGCCATATTCTGTATACCTCCCGATGCCACCCCGCAAGCAAAACCTTTTCTCCTGATTCAACAATCATTCTGACAAAATGAGCAACATACTTAGCTTTCGCTATTCCAGTCATTTCTCTTAGGCGCATATCAAGTTGTCGAGCTGCTTGCCCTCGTTCAGTGAAAGTACCATTAAGAGTTCTTATCGCTAGTTGAACGGCTAGGTCTTCGGCTTTTTTTACTGCCTCCATGTCATGCGACATTTCTTCAACATATGAATTTACATTGTTTTCTTTATACATTTTTGCGTAACGAACGAAAGCATTGGCTTCTCTTAAAAATTCTCCCAATGCATCAGGGTCATTTACTGTTTTACCGTCAGGGCACCATTCTCTAATGAAAGAACTTTTTTCACCGAGCAAGTCAGCGTCAAGGAATTGATAAATGTTATATATCTCATTGCCATAACCATATATGGGAGTAGCACTAAGTCCTAAGGTGGAACTAGCGTTATCAGACAATATTTTAGCGCCAGCACCTTTAGCAGTTTCGGTGCCTGTCCTTAAGTTTTGTATTTCATCGTAAATAACAGAGGTAAAGAAGCATTCGGCAAAAAGGTCAGCCCATCCAGCTAATTGGGAGTATCTAAATACATAGATATGTGCAGTTGGTAGGTCGTAAATTTTAGTTCCTGAAATTGCGTGAACATCTAAATGCGTGAACTCTTTTATTTTTGAAACCCATTGTTCTTGTAGGTGAGGTTCTACAACGATAGCACATGGTATATTTTCACTATTAAAAGCAGTGCCGATGCCGGACAAGGTCTTTCCTAATCCAACTTTATCGCCGACCAGTAAGTTTTTAACTTGTCTATGTAAAGCAATATTCCTTGCTTGGTGAGGTCTAAAGGCATAATTGTTTTTTAGAACTGCGTCTATTTGTGGGAAGTTCGACGGAAGCATTAACTCATGAAGTTCATCAGATAGTTTAATACATTTGTTTTTCTGTCTAGATAATTTTCGTTGATTAGAATCAGTGATATCAAAAGGGAATCTTTGTGAAAACCAGTGTAAATCGTTTGCGTTCTGTAGCGTGTTTTTAAAAAAGTACGGAGGTTGCTGAGTGATTTTGATTTTAGGAAAAATAGATTTTAGTTTAATTCTTGCATGGGGGAGTAGGGACTCTATTATCCAGGAATTATCTTTTTCTGAGTAGGTTATTTTTCCGTATGCTTTCATTTTAAAGTTCTTATAGAGAAGGTTCTAAGTAAGTAGGTTACTTGATAGATTAATTAGATACGCTGGTTTAGAGTTTATATCTTCAGGTAATCCCATACTTTTACTGGTTGCTAGAATGATGTCTGTGACGCAATCATGTTCACAATATCGTTCGCATTGTCTATATATAGGCATAGGTCGGCCTTTGATCTTAATTTCAAGTGCTATGCCGTCTATAAAGAAATCCACTATGTCTCTATTGGACAGTCTGTGCTCTCTTTTAAAATCCACACCGTGGTCAGTTAATACTTTGTCAATTTGATTATGAAGTTTAATTTCATCATCAATTCTAAATTTATAAGAGTTGATGATGGTTAGAATATTGTTAACACTAGGATTCATAAAAGCGCCTAAAAACAAAGGATAAGAGGAAGATTCTATAGTTTATCATTTTTGAAGTAAAGACATTTATTCCCATTTAAGCTCACATACTTGTTTGTGGAACTAAATCCGGTTCAGCAGGTTACAGTTATAATCTCTACTGACACATAACTTTATGGAATTTAAATTCAGGATAAATTTATAGCTTTCATCATTGGCCTTATTTGGATTTTTGACACATATAAATCTATAAACAATACTAACTGTAGGTTTTTGCTTAAATTTGTGATTTTGATGAAATATATATTACTGCTTTTACTTATGATCTCTCCAAATCTTACCGCAGTACAGTTAAACGGAAGTATATTAGATTTATGGCCTTTCGGATATATTAACGAGGTTACAGGCACCCCTGACGGAAAGTACCCTTCTTTAATTAAAGCGATAGAAAGAGAAACAGGATATAGATTAAACTACCAAATTACCCCTTTAAAACGAATTAATCATTATTTGACTGAGGGTAAAACCGATTTCACTATGCTGTTTTTAAGGGATGAATATAAAAGTAACGTGGATATAGTCACTAATGTAGAGGATCTTAGTTGGTATGTACTTTTTTCAAAGGGAGTTTCAACTTCTGTTAATTCTGATACTAAAATTGGCGCGGTGTTTGGTGAAGAGGGATTAGCTAGCAAGGCATTTTCTACCATGGGCGTACAGATTATATCTATGACTGCGACTAAAAGCCATGTCAGTTTATTTAAAATGTTAGCTGCAAAAAGGATTGATGTGGCATTTTATGTTGGAGATGGTTTTGAGAAGTTCTTAAAAGAAAAAAACTTAAGTCGAGATGATTTTGGGGAAAAGCAGTTACTCCAAACAAGGAATGTTTTTTTCTTTTTGAATAAAACTTCTAAAATGAATACGCCTGAAATATCGAAAACGCTACGTGACGCTATAAATAATCTGAAAGACAGCGGTGAGTTAGAGCAAATACTGTCAAATACTTTCACAAAGTCTCAACGGTAAATTTTCTACTGACTGAAATTAGGTTTGATTGTCGTGATTATTACAAGCCGCCAAAGAGCCTGCGTTTGAGATATCTAGGTGTTCGGTGAGCTTAATAGGGAAGTCATAAGGGCATTTGATAATCTTTGTACGTGAAAAGGCCTTGGGTAGTCTGAATTTATGGATGCCATTACCTTTAGCAAAAATAGTTACCTGAGTGACGAAGGTGATGCATGGTAGGAATAAGACATTATCTTTCATGGGTGTTTTTACTCTGTGATTTCCGGATTCGAGTCTAATTTCATTAGAGTAAACATTTACTCTAATGACTAATGGTTCAAACATGCCTATTTCTTTAATGTTTTCCCAAACCATGTCTTGGTGAATAATATTGCCATTCAAATCGTCAGTATAATCGGTTGATGATGGGTTTCGGATCTTATTCAAAAAAGACACGGGTATTAGTTCAACCATGTCACCTTTATTCCAGGGATGGTTTGTATTGAAGTTTATCTTTGGTGGCATGAGAATGTATTTAAGTTATATTTTGAATCTATATATGCGAGAGACATGCAAATTCGTAAAATTAACTTTTGTTAGGACACATTGAACGGATCGAGAGAGTTTCAGACATATTTAATTGATTCTGATGTTTTATTTTATACCAACATACATAGAGGCTCTGCTCAATATGGAGCAGGCCATCTTCGCTGGCAATATACTTTGGAAGTGAATTTCTTAGTTTAGTAAGGGTTTTTTTAACTTGAGATATTTTCTGGGTTTGGCGCTCTACCTTAAATCTATAAACTTCAGCTTAACTAGGAGTTGATTTAAGGGCGTATGGGCTCATAATCAATCGGTAAATGAACGTATAAATCACGTGTATCCATTATTTATTTTCGTGCTAATAGTTGTAAGTTTTTATGAAGTCTTAGCGCTATCAGCTTAGCTCATTGGGGGCATTAGTTAGTCTTAGCCGAGTATTTAAGCACTTAGGTGGCTAACAATTGAGTGAATGCGGTTTTAATTAAAAACATAAAGATGATTTACTCATTAGTCATGAAATAATGTATTTTTCTACAAGTGTCTTATACCAACATACATATGCTGATATCACAATTAGGTGTTTGCCAGCTTCGCTGGCTATAGACTTGCGCGTTAATTCTTTTGTTTAGTAATAGATTGGTTTTTTCAAATCGGCATGTTTATCTGTTTTTGGTTTTGTACGTGAAATCTATATAGTTTAGCTTAACTTGGTACTGTAATATGTGCGTAGGTGGTTATATTAGTGAAAGTAGAAAAGTGAACGACTTCTCAGCAGATATAGGGGAAAGTTACACACTATTAAATTGTTATACGTATTCAGAATTCGAGGAGTTTGGAATTGATTATAAAAGTATTAATTATCTTGTTGGCAGTGTTAAATGGTGGATGGATGATTTTTGATGGTTGTCATGTAATAAAAAAAGGAAAGTATTTTGGCCCTCCAAACCCTGGATCTTGGAGTAAAATTATAGCTAAACTTGGGATTAATCCCTTTTCTATTGGGCCATTTTTTGTGGGTTTAGGTCTTTTGTGGTTTATATCTTCGATAGGCGTTGTAACTGAAGTGTCTTGGGGTTGGTTAGCTTTACTCTTAACAGCAATTGCCACTCTTTGGTATGTTAAAGTTGGAACAGGGATATCCATAATTACCTTGGTATTGCTCGTTTTCTTCAAGTCCAACTTAGGCTACGCATGATGCGTCATTGCAAGTTGTGCAATTAGTATTGTAGTTAATTAATAGCCCATAATTAACGCTAATATGGTCACATATGCGTGTTATTAAGGAGTTATGATTAATACAATATTAGGTTTCCCGTTAATACCAGTAATACAAATTACAGGTATTAAGTTGTAAGTGTATCTATGTGTGTTAAACTTCACCACATCTAATTTTTAAATATTATGTGCCAAAGATGTCAATTAACATAAAGCCCACTACCGCTATATTTGATGACCAACAGTTTTTAAGCTCTTCTATTATCAATGAATCAGTTCTAGAGCATTTGACCACTATTCAGATTATATCACCCGAATTAGAACTGGAGGATTTAAAAAAGGAATATCTTTTAGGCTCCGGTTACTTAAAAGGTCTTATGGGTAATAAACAAAAGCAAGAAACCTTCAACTCCTATCGTCGAGACTTGGAGAAATATTTTCAATGGTCATGGTTGGTGCAAAAAAAATCAATATTGAGCCTTAAGCCTTCAGATCTCCAGGAGTTCCTTAAGTTTGTCACTAGACCTCCTTTGGTTTGGCAGCATACTCAAATAAATAGTCGTTTCAATCAATTTGGTGAAAAGCGGATTCCGAACCCTTGCTGGAAACCGTTCGTGCATAAAATTCCAAAGTCAGAATTAAAATCAATCATAGATGACTCTTTAAAGATGTCTGTTGATGTTCAGCAGAGTTACGTTGAGCAATTTCAAAAAGAATGGCTTAAAAAGAATTCTTATAGGGCTGGTGATTCTCAAGTAGCAACTATATTTACTGTTATGAACATGCTTTATAAGTATATAATTGCCGAAGGTGCTTCTGAACGTAGTCCCTGGCTTGCTATCGATAAAAAGAAATATACCGCATCTTCCAAGAGTACCAGAAACGCTCCATTAAAATTGATATTGAAGCAGGAAAGTATTTTGATGATTATAGATGAACTAAAGCGTCTCTTTAATGATTCTATTGGGGTTGCTGATAATGTCGATGCGAAACGAGCCACTAACCCTTCTCTCTCTAGAAGTAAGTCCCCTGCTCGACTTGAAGCAGAAAAGTATGGGCGAATGCACTTTGCATTCTCTATGATATTTCTTCTGTATGTTCGAGTGTCAGAACTTTGCGAGAATCCAAGAGAAAAACCAAAAATGCGTCACTTTAGTGAAGAGCGAGGTGTATGGAGACTGAGAATCATAGGTAAAGGTGACAAACTTAGAGAGCGTACTGTTAATCAGTCTGTAATGCAGATATTGAGGGATTACAGAGTGTTTTTAGGTCTTGCACCTGATCCATTACCAACGGACGATCACCCTATTATACCCTCTATTAGGGGCTCTAAGGGTATTAGTCGTAGAGCTTTAACGAACATTATTCAGGAGTGTTTTGATATAGGCTTTCACCTGGCTGTTGCTAAGGGGGATGATCGTGAGGCTAGTCAATTGCGAACAGCAACTACTCATTGGTTACGTCACACTGGAATTAGTATAGAGGTAAACAG
>Ga0105359_10001705_pt1 | contig 18395 bp, 15 predicted proteins | sample GOMGulsemesocosm_6_FD_83659 | JGI IMG/M metagenome (GOLD analysis project Ga0105359, IMG submission 83659) | Methane-oxidizing microbial communities from mesocosms in the Gulf of Mexico - GOM8C Gulf of Mexico | ecosystem: Environmental > Aquatic > Marine > Cold seeps | place: Gulf of Mexico...
TCATGCCGACAGTGGCGCAGCGCATTTCATCGCAGAACAAGTTACACCAGGTGTTGCCATTATTAATGCTGGAGATGGACGACATGCGCACCCAACTCAAGCCATGCTGGATATGCTGACCATCCGTCGCCATAAAGGCACAATAGAAGGTCAAACGGTAGCAATTGTTGGTGACATACTTCATTCCCGCGTTGCTCGCTCGCAGATTCACGCTTTAATAACGCTAGGCGCAAAAGAAATTAGAGTAATCGGCCCCGCGACACTAGTCCCGAAAGAAATGGCAGACCTAGGCGCTAAAATTTATTTCGATCTAGAGCAAGGTTTAGCCGATGTTGATGTTGTCATCATGCTGCGTTTACAAAAAGAACGCATGTCAGATGCTCTACTCCCTAGTGAAGGTGAATATTTTAAATTGTACGGTCTTACTGAAGCTAAGCTGGCGATTGCCAAGCCCGATGCCATTGTTATGCATCCTGGTCCGATCAATCGAGGGGTTGAAATTGACTCCGCCGTTGCCGATGGCGAACAATCGGTCATTCTAAATCAAGTCAGTTACGGCATTGCCGTCCGTATGGCCGTCATGGCCATGGCAATGAGCGGCCAAGTTGCTGAGCAACAAAGCTTAGCGGCCAAGAAACTTAATGACGACAACTCTGAACCTTCAGAAACTGGAGCGATAGCATGAGTACTTTAACCCTGAGCAATGTTCAAGTTTTCGATCCAAGCCAAGGACTCAACCAACTTAGCGATGTCGTTCTCGAATTTGGCATGATCGAAGCCATTTCTCCAGTAGGCGAGTCCCCATTAGAAAACCCAGAGTTTAATGCTAACAAATCGTTATTGATTCCAGGACTGATTGACCTAAGCGCCCATATTGATAATGTCTCCAATGAAACGCTGGCTGCTGCCAAAGGGGGCATTACACACCTTTGCACACAGCCCAATAGTAAGCCATTGATTGATACGCCCGCCAATGTGAGTTTATTACAGCGGGCATCAGCAAAAGCCAACCGCAGTCACTTATTACCGATTGGCGCTCTGACGCAAAACTTAGCAGGCGATCAGCTGGCAAACATGCACAGCCTTAAACAAGCTGGCTGCGTCGCACTCTCAAATGCCCGGGCACCGATTAAAAACGCGCTAGTCCTCCGTCGCATCATGGAGTACGCCACAACTCATGACATGCTAATCATGTTAACGGCGGAAGACGTTGATCTTAGTGCCAATGGTAAAATGCACGAAGGCCCTACCGCCAATCGCTTAGGCCTTGCCGGCATAGCAGAAATTGCAGAAACAACCTCTCTTGCTCAGCAATTGCTATTAGTTGAATTAACCGGCTGCCGTATTCACTTTAGTCAGCTTAGCTGTGGTCGCTCTGTTGAAATGATTCGTCAAGCACAAGTGCAAGGCTTGCCTGTTACCGCCGATGTGGCCATTGCCAATTTAATGTTCACAGATCTTGATGTGAATGGTTTTGACAGTACTTTTTATGTTCAACCTCCATTACGCAGCGAGCAAGATCGACAAGCACTACTCGCGGGTGTTAATGATGGCACTCTTGCGATTTGTTCCCATCATAAAGCTCAAGATATTGCGGCCAAGAAAGCCCCTTTTGCAGCGGCTGAACCGGGCATGAGTATTCTAGATACTTGGTTATCGATGATGCTGACACTGGTCAATAAGGGTGAACTAGAACTCAGCGCCGTCGTCAACGCGAGCTCAATTTTACCGGCAAAGATTTTAGGCATGAAAGAAGGCCTGCAATTAAAGCAGCCTGCCAATCTCGTCGTAGTGAATCAAAATGCTGAAGTTTGTTATAGCGCAGACTCAATTGCATCTACTGGAAAGAACAGCCCAGTGCTGGGTGATCCACTTGTCGGCGAAGTAAAACTCACCTTAAGTGCCGGTCGTGAAATTGACCGCGCATGGTCACTGCTGATGGTGCTCTGTAAGGAGTGGTATTTACTCCACATAACCGTCTAATAAAAAGGAAGCTTACTTAAACGTAAGCTCATTTTTTTGCCAGCGTTCGAATAATTCGTCCGCTGGAATCGGCTTGCAATAGAGATAGCCCTGCACATAATCACAGCCTTGGCTTTGTAAAAAGGCCTGATGCTCTGCCGTTTCAACACCTTCTGCCAACACACCAATATCCAACTGCTGAGCCATGGCGATAATAGCACTGACAATCGCTTTATCACTCGCATCGGTGGTGATATCACGAATGAAGGATTGATCGATTTTTAATACATCAATCGGAAATTGCTTCAAATAACTCAGCGACGAATAGCCCGTTCCAAAATCATCAATCGCCAAAGTAATGCCTAAACTGCGCATGCTATTTAATATACTAAGCGTTTCTTTAATATCATCGATTAAGATACTTTCGGTGAGTTCAAGGGCTAATAGTTCTGCAGGGTATTGATACTGCTCTAACGTTTTACGAATAACTTCTGTTAAGTGTTCACCATGACGGAACTGAAAAGCTGACACATTAATCGCGACTTTAAGTTGAGGAAAGCCTTTCGCATGCAATGCTTTCATATCGCGGCACGCAGCCTCAATGACCCAATCACCAATTTGGCCAATCAGCCCTGTATCTTCCGCTAATGGAATAAATTCTGCAGGAGAGATCATGCCTTGTTCAGGATCGAACCAGCGAATTAATGCTTCTGTGCCGATAATAGCACCCGTTTTTAAATCAATTTGTGGTTGATAAAAAAGCTGAAAATGGTCCTCTTCAATAGCATTACGTAATTTATTTTCTAACAGTAATCGATTGTGGGCTTGCTTGTTCATTTCCGGCATAAAGAACTGAAAATTATTTTTGCCTTCATCTTTAGCGTGATACATCGCCATGTCAGCATTACGTAATAGTTCATCATAACTATTAGCATCATTAGGATAAACAGCTATGCCGATACTCGTTCCAATAACAACTTGATGCCCCGATAGATTTATTGGCTGTGAAAGTTTTTGCAAAATATTATCAGCAATATCCGCTATTTTCTCTATCTGCTTCATACCGGCCAAGATGATAGTAAACTCATCTCCACCTTGGCGAGAGACCGTATCTTCGCTACGAACTTGTGACTGGAATATTTGCGCAACATGCTTTAATAAATCATCACCATAATTATGACCTAAAGAATCATTAACCGTTTTGAAGTTATCTAGATCAAATACCATAACGGCAACAATTTGATCTTGATAGCGTTGTGCATGCTCCAATGCTTGCTGAAGGCGATCAGATAATAGGCGGCGATTGGGCAGATTGGTTAAAGGATCATAAAATGCGAGCTGCTCAATCGTCTGCTGAGCATCATATAAGTCTGTATTATCTTCCGATGTTGATACGTAGTGCGTCACTTCTCCATCGTCATTCTTAATCGGAGTAATCGATTGCAGCGCCCAATACAATGAACCATCTTTGCGCTGATTACGTATCTGACCACTCCATTCCCTGCCCGCTTTAATAGTACGACTGATCTCATTCTGAGTATCATCATCCGTATAATGACTGTGTAAAATTGCCGGTGTTTTATTAATTAGCTCCTGCTGAAGGTAACCCGTTAAGACCGTGAATGCTCTGTTCGCATACTCAATTCTATAATTAATATCGGTAATCAATATTGCATGAGCACTCTGTTCAACAACTTGTGACAATTGTTGAATTTTCGCTTCCGTTTGGTCTCGCTTCTGTCGCTCTTGCAAGCGTAGAATTGCACCACTAATGTCCCGCCCTAGTGATCCTAATAGCGATAACATTTTGTCATCAAAAGCATCCGGCAACGCTGAATAAATAGCGTAAATACCGACGACCTTGCCATTCACACTCAAAGGAACGGCAGCTAAAGCAGCGTACCCCCTCTCCTCGGCAGCATCTCGCCAAGGAGAAAAATCAGGATCCAACAAGGTATTATTAACACAATACACCTGATTAGTTTTTGCAGCTCGTCCAACAGGGCCTCGAGCAAGTGCAGAATCATCCACACGAATCTCCATCGCCTTTAAATACCCCGACTCATCCCCGGCATGTACCTGAGGCTTAACCACGTGGTTATTAATCAAGCCAATCCAAGACATTTTAAAGCCACCGTAGCGCACGGCAATATCACAGATATCAGCAAACATCATTTGTCGCGAGCTCGCGTCCGCAATCGCCTTATTGGTATGACTCAGCACAGTATATAATCGATTGAATATCTCTGAGCGCGCCTGTGCTTCTTTCGCTACCGTAATATTTCTACGGACATGAACCATCGCTAACGATTTATCTCCATGACTTATTGGAGATAGCGTAACCTCAAACCACTCTTGCTGTTGATCAATCAGAAACTCACTGCTCGTTAGAACTTCTCCCGCCTTGATGCTATGGCAAATCTGGCAATCTTCTTCACTGATATTAGGGTCATGTTGCAATAGGTGGCAACGACTACCAATCGCATTTTCTGAATGAGGAATCTTACCTCGAACTGCTGCATTGACTTGTCGAACATAACCCTCTCTATCAACCACTAAGGTTTCATCAGGTACCGCATCATAAGTATTCGCGTCTCGAGCAAGACTTACAAATGGTGTACGCAAACTCGATTCAATTAAAACAACATAAATAGCCCAGTATGAGAGCAACTTCAACATATGTCCGAGTATGATCATTACCCCACTAAATTCGCTATAAAGGGTGAAAGTGTACTCAGCAAAAATTGTTAACGTAATAGAGATAATAATGAGAATAAAATTGCTGTTTTCAATCTCTTGCTTCGCTTGCCAGAAGGTAAATAAAGCCCCTGTCAGCAAAACGATGATCACGTATTCAGAGATTATTTTTGTAAGGGTCAAGCCTTGCCCTGCAACATAGAACGCCGGAAACCATTCCTGTGCAACAGCCAAAAGGAGCACGAACATACCGCTCGTAAGTACAAAGATAAGATTGCGAGGGCGAAAATCCGCATTAATGAACAACGGAGCGATTAATAGAAGGATTGCTTCAAAAAAACGAGCAACGATCCACAGTTGAATACTGGTATTACCTGAGTCATTATCAAAGAAAGGCAAGCCATTGAAAGTGAGTGTATGGGCGAGATCTAGCCCGCCAACAAAGAAATACCCGCAGCCCAAAAGTAGCAAAAACTGGTTTTTTGCCAGCACATAAGTATGCCAAGCGACAATCGCACTAAGAATTGCGACGATCACAGCAAAGAACTCTACTAAGGTATGAAAAAGTAAGAAGTTACTTTGGCTTAATGGAATTAAAATTAATACCAATAACCCTGGTAACCACCAATTTCGTACCTGTTTACCAGCCAGATTTGTTAATACCTTATGTGATAATCCCAATCTACATTTTACTCATATAAAGGTCTGCTCATAAATAGTTCATACAGAATTAATCCTGCAAGGTTAGGCCTTTGGTTGCACCGTCTAATTGATCCACATCGGTCTCGGAACCTAGCTTAATCATCAAACGTAAATCGTTCGGTGAATCTGCATGAGAAATTGCGTCCTCATAAGTAATTTCACCCGACTCATATAAGGCATAGAGTGCTTGGTCAAAAGTCTGCATACCGTCATCGTTGTGACGGTTCATCAAACCTTTCAGCTCATGAACTTCACCTTTGCGAATCAAATCGGAGACTAAAGGAGTATTGATCAATACTTCGACAACGGCTCGTCGACCCTTTCCGTCCGGCGTTGGAATTAATTGCTGAGCAACAATCGCACGAAGGTTAAGTGATAAATCCATCCAAACTTGAGCATGACGCTCAGGCGGAAAAAAGTGCAATACACGATCCAAAGCTTGGTTAGCATTATTCGCATGCAGCGTCGCTAATGCTAAGTGCCCTGTTTCAGCAAACGTCAGTGCGTTCGACATCACATCTGAGGTTCGAACTTCGCCAATCATAATAACGTCAGGTGCTTGTCGCAGTGCATTCTTCAAACCAATTTCAAACGATTCTGTATCCAGCCCTACTTCTCTCTGAGTAACGATACAACCTTGATGCTGATGGATAAACTCAATTGGATCTTCAACGCTTAAAATGTGGCCTTTACTATTACAATTACGGTGACCAATCATGGCAGCCAAAGAAGTCGACTTACCCGCACCTGTTGCCCCCACAAACAGAATCAAACCACGCTTCCCCATGGCTAATTCTTTAACAACATCAGGCAAGCCTAATTCATCAACGGTGGGGATCTTAGTTTCAATACGCCGTAATACTAGACCAATGACATTTCGCTGATAGAAAGCACTCGCTCGGAAACGCCCAATGCCGGTCGCATTAATCGCAAAGTTGCATTCTTTATGTTCTTCAAATTCATCGCGCTGGCGCTGATTCATCAAACCTAAAACGATATCTCGGCTCTGCTCTGCCGCTAGAGGACTCTTAGTTAAAGGCATGATTCGACCATGTACTTTAATAGAGGCTGGAACTCCCGCGGTGATAAATAAGTCAGAGGCGCTTTTTTCCACCATGACCCGCAAGAACTTTTCCATCGACATGAGCTATAACTCCGAACGTTTAAATAAACTGTGTGTATTAATAATTAAAAGTTTTCTGGCATCTTAGCTTTATCACGAGCAACTTCTCGTGTGATCAAGCCCTTACTCAGCATTGTTTGCAAACACTGATCCATCGTTTGCATACCTAGCGAGCCTCCCGTTTGAATAGCGGAGTACATCTGCGCAATCTTAGCTTCACGAATTAGATTTCGAATAGCCGGTGTACCTATCATTATTTCATGTGCGGCAATACGGCCGCCGCCCGTTTTCTTTAATAATGTTTGTGAGATAACCCCCTGCAAAGACTCCGAAAGCATCGAGCGTACCATTGACTTCTCTTCTGCTGGGAATACATCAACAATACGGTCAATGGTCTTCGCCGCTGAGCTGGTATGCAGTGTTCCGAAAACGATGTGGCCGGTCTCAGCAGCCGATAACGCTAGACGAATCGTTTCCAAATCTCGCATCTCGCCGACCAGAATAACATCCGGATCTTCACGTAACGCTGAACGCAGTGCTTCGTTAAAGCCTAACGTATCGCGATGAACTTCACGCTGGTTAACCAGACTTTTTTTCGATTCATGTACGAATTCGATAGGATCTTCTACGGTTAAAATATGATCATATTTAGTATCGTTAATATAATCGACCATGGCTGCTAGAGTGGTCGATTTACCGGAACCCGTAGGCCCTGTAACCAGAACAAGACCACGAGGCGTCATTGCCAAATCCTTAAAGATTTGACCCATGCCCAAATCATCCATACTTAGAATCTTTGAAGGAATTGTACGGAATACAGCACCGGCACCGCGGTTATGGTTAAAAGCGTTAACACGAAAGCGAGCGACACCAGGGACTTCAAACGAGAAATCGGTTTCTAAGAATTCTTCAAAATCCTTACGCTGTTTATCGTTCATAATCTCATAGACCAAAGAATGGACTTCTTTATGGTCTAACGCTGGCAAGTTAATACGGCGCACATCACCATCAACTCGAATCATGGGTGGCATATCAGCGGATAAGTGTAGATCCGAAGCGCCCTGCTTCGCACTAAATGCCAATAACTCAGTAATATCCATACTTGTTCCTCAACCTAACTGGGGATTTCGCTTATACTAATTATGTCGCATGTTATGGACACTTAAGTTCAGTATAGAGAATGATCCGCTACTGTAACTAATACCAATGAACTAATCCTAAAGCAGTTATAAAGAATGTCTACACTCGAGCAGCGATATCAAGACGTTAAGGCCCATATTTTCTCAGCTTGTGAACAAGTACACCGCTCAAAAGATGAAATCTCATTATTAGCGGTAAGCAAAACAAAGCCCGCTCACATGGTTGAAACCCTGTATCAACTTGGCCAACGTTCTTTTGGGGAAAACTATCTACAAGATGCTGTTGAAAAAATAACCACACTAAAGCATTTAACGGATATTGAATGGCACTTCATCGGCCCTATTCAATCAAACAAAACTCGCGTCATTGCTCAACACTTTCAATGGATAGAAACCCTTGATCGAGAAAAAATTGCACAACGGCTAAACGATCAACGTCCTCTCGGATTATCACCATTGAAGGTTTTAATTCAGGTTAATATTAGTCGAGAGGATCAAAAAAGTGGCATAGCACCAGAGCAGGTTGAAAAGTTTGCTAGATTTATTGAACAGTCGCCGAAATTATCATTACAGGGATTAATGTGCATTCCTGAAGCGACCAAAGATGAAACCAGGCTAGTGGCTCAATTTGATGAGATGCAAAAGCTATTAAAACAACTGACTAACAATTATCCGCACTGCACCGTATTATCTATGGGTATGTCGAATGATTTGGAGTTAGCGATAAAACACGGCAGCAGCCAGGTCAGAATTGGCACCGATATTTTTGGCGCCCGTGATTAAATATAGAAGAGCATGATTGAGTATTTGCGACATAAACACTCAACAATGCTTTATGAAGATTTGAAACGTTCTAAGGAATTTACATGAGCACTATTTGTTTTATCGGCGGCGGCAATATGGCCACCAGCTTAATCGGTGGTTTAATTGCCCAAGGTCATCCTGCTGATTCGATTAGCGTAAGCGACCCTAATGAATCTCAACGCGAGCAATTAACACAGAAATACTCTATCAATGCCTTTGCTGAATGCGGCCCTGCAATGGCTGGTGCAGATATTGTCGTACTTGCCGTGAAGCCTCAAGTGATGAAAGTGGTGGCGCTTAGTATTGCAGCAGCAATCACCGCTGATACGAAACAACCTCTGTTTGTATCTATCGCCGCCGGCATTAATTTATTCTCGCTGCAAAGCTGGTTAGGACAAGAACAGGCTATCGTTCGCTGCATGCCTAATACACCCTCCCTTATTCAGTTAGGTGCGAGCGGCTTATACGCCAACGAACATACCTCGATCGTACAAAAAAATCTGGCTGAAACTGTGCTCAAAGCAGCAGGTATCGTGCAATGGGTTCAAAGTGAAGCTGAAATCGATGCGGTCACAGCCGTTTCTGGTAGCGGGCCGGCTTATTATTTTCTGCTAATGGAAGCGATGATCGACGCGGGTATTGAACTTGGCTTGAGCCGTGAAACAGCAAGTGAACTAACCATTCAGACCGCCATCGGCGCGGCACAAATGGCGAAAGAAAGTGATGTTGATACGGCAGAATTACGCCGTCGTGTTACCTCGCCAGGGGGCACAACAGAACAAGCCATCAATACTTTCGAAAGCGCTCATTTACGCGATATCGTCAAAGCCGCTTTAAATGCGGCCAATCATCGTTCGGGTGAATTGGCTGAGTTGCTAGGTGAAAAAAAACCAAGCTAAAAGAAAACAGCTTAAGGTAATAATTTGTATAGATAGACCTCTCTAAACCTGATGAGGGTAGTAATTTACCCACATCAGCTCTATCTTTATAACATGGTGATCACCCGTATTTTATAACAAGATCTGATACGGTTATCTTACAACCCTATTTCAATGCATTTTTCGGAGATGTACATATGACCCCCCTTACCCAAGCGGGCATGTTAGTGATTAATACTTTAGTCGGCCTGTATTTATTGATAGTGGTATTGCGCTTTTTATTACAGTTGGTGCGCGCTGATTTTTACAATCCCGTCTCACAATTCATTGTTAAAGCGACTAACCCACCCCTTATCCCATTACGGAAGGTAATTCCTGGCTGGGGTGGAATAGACATTGCTTCTCTCGTACTCGCCTTATTGGTACAAGCGATTGCCATCGTACTCATTCTATTACTCAATGGCATTCAGCCTCCTGTTCAAGCTGCTTTATGGGCTGTGATTGGCGTACTGAGCTTGCTTTTAAAAGTCTACTTTTGGGGTCTACTGATCACCGTAATTGCTTCCTGGGTCGCCCCTAATTCATATAACCCTGTGCTGATACTCATCAATCAAATCTTAGAACCTGCGATTAAACCCATCCGCAAAATATTACCCGATATGGGCGGAATTGATCTTTCACCGATCGTTGCTTTTTTATTGATTCAGGTTTTAGAAATATTAGTTATCAAAGGCCTGGCGCAAGCGAGTGGGATGCCGGCTGGCCTAATACTAGGCATTTAGCTTTGGAAGTTTAGGTATTTAGCTTAGAGATAGCCCACCGTAATTAAGCGTTTAATTATCCCGCGCACTGTCTCAAAAACTCTCGGGGGCGTATTGCCCCTGAATTTCTCAGCAATACTCGCTATAATCCCCTTATTCAAACTGTCTTAAGTGTATAAGCATCCATGCCAGCACAAATTCCAGACGATAGCGTCGGTATCATCAGCCCTAAAACTCAACGTTTTGATGAGCCTTTAACATTACGCAGCGGCCGAATTCTCGAATCTTATGAACTGATCTACGAGACCTACGGCACACTCAACCCTGATGCCAGCAATGCCATTTTGATTTGCCATGCATTAAGCGGTGACCACCATGCAGCGGGCTTCCATAGCATGACGATAAGCGTCCGGGTTGGTGGGATACCTGTATCGGCCCAGGCAAATCCATTGATACTAATAAATTCTTTGTTGTCTGCTTGAACAACCTCGGTGGTTGCTCTGGCTCTACTGGCCCAACCAGCATCAACCCAGAAACAGGTAATATTTATGGACCTGACTTCCCCATCGTCGCCGTTCGTGACTGGGTACGAAGCCAAAAGCGCTTAGCTGATTTCCTGAACATTCAACAATGGGCCGCAGTAGTCGGTGGTTCATTGGGAGGCATGCAGGTTTTACGCTGGTCTATTCAATATCCAGATCGCTTGCGTCATGCCTTGGTGATTGCCTCGGCACCAAAACTATCGGCACAAAACATTGCCTTTAATGAAGTGGCGCGCCAAGCCATCAGCAAAGACCCTGACTTTCATGCGGGCCGATATATGGATCATGGTGTTGTTCCCAAAGCAGGCCTATCTCAAGCCCGTATGCTTGGACATTTAACTTACATGTCTGGCGATGCGATGAAAGAAAAGTTTGGCCGCGACCTTAAAGCAGACGAACTGAGCTTCAGCTTTACTCCTGAGTTCCAAGTAGAAAGTTATTTGCATTACCAAGGGCAGAAATTCAGTACTCAGTTTGATGCCAATACCTACATGCTGATGACCAAGGCATTGGATTATTTTGACCCGACAATCGATTATGATGGCGACTTGGTGAAGTGCTTAAGCCAAGCTCAATGCAAATTCTTCGTTGTATCGTTCACCACCGACTGGCGCTTCGCTCCAGACCGTTCGGAAGAAATCGTCAACGCTCTAACGCAAGCAGATAAAGATGTCAGCTACGCCTGTATCGAGTCCGAAAACGGTCACGATGCCTTTCTACTTCCAATCCCACGTTATCTCGATGTATTTGGCGCCTATATGGAAAGAGTTGAAGCTGATATTCCTGAGCTTACCAATACGGCAACGACCGGAGGTCTATCATGAGCCAAGCATTAACAGATCTTCGCCCCGACCTAACCATTATCCAACAGTGGGTTAAGCCGAACAGCCAAGTTCTTGACCTAGGTTGTGGCAAGGGCGAACTGCTCAGCTTCTTGAAAACAGAAAAAGGGGTTCGTGGTTACGGCTTAGAAATTAGCCCAGAAAAAATCACACACTGTATAAAAAATGGCATCAATGTAATCGAGCAAAACCTTGATTCTGGGCTCAATAATTTTAAAGATAATAGCATCGATACCGTCATCATGGCTCAGGCGTTACAAGCCGTACAAAGCCCAGATGTACTCGTTGATGAAATGTTACGCATTGGTAACCAAGCAATCGTTACATTCCCTAACTTCGGTTACTGGCGAACACGCCTATACTTGTTATTGAAAGGCCGCATGCCGATGTCTGAATCGCTGCCCTACAATTGGTACGATACGCCCAACATCCACCTGTGTACTTTCAAAGACTTTGAACAACTTTGCCACAGCAAGGGCATTCGCATCTTGAACAAGACAGTTGTGGATGGCCAACATAACGAGCACTGGAGTATCGGTCTATGGCCTTCCATGCTTGGTGAAACTGCGGTTTATCACATCAGCCGATAGGAGGCTTATCATGTTTAAGTTTAAAACTGGTTCAATTTTTACCCATCTGCCCTTTCACCGTTTATCATATTTAATCGGTGCGTTTTTACTGTGCTTAATATCTGTCAGCTCGAGCGCCGAACAGAAGTTGGTCTTTGGTGAATATGAAGTCCATTACATGGGTTTAAACAGTAGCTTTTTAACGCCAGAAGTCTCTAAAATTTACGACATCCCTCGCTCTCGCTCATTAGGATTTTTAAATATCTCGGTATTACAAGAATCTAAAGGAGGCCAAGTGCCTGCTGCGCTTGATGCCAGCGTTAAAGGATCAATTCGTAACTTGATTGGCCAAAGCCGTGAACTTGAATTTCGCCGTGTACGTGAAGGCCAGGCCATTTATTACATCACTACCTTCAGTTTTGATGATGGCGACATGTATAACTTCGATCTTGATATTGTTCCGAGCAATGCCAAGCAGAAAAATTTCGATGTTAAATTTAGCCAACGCTTCTACGAAGAAAAGTAAGAAAAGTAAGAAAAGACCCTCCTATGATTGAAAAACTCGTTCTAGCCAGTGGTAACCAAGGTAAGCTGCGTGAGTTCTCGCAGCTTTTTGCAGACAAAAACATTCAAGTCATTCCACAAAATGAATTTGATACCATTGAAGCGGAAGAGACAGGTTTAAGCTTTGTTGAAAACGCGATTATTAAAGCCCGCAACGCCTGTCGGTTTTCAGGTCTACCTGCTTTAGCCGATGATTCCGGTTTAGAAGTTGATGCTCTACAAGGCGCACCCGGTATTTATAGCGCACGCTATGCCGCTGATGAAAATGGCAATACCAGTGATGAAGCGAATTATCTAAAGCTATTAGATACCCTTATCAATGTCCCCCCAGAAAAACGAACAGCTCGTTTTCAATGTGTTTTGGTTTATATGCGTCATGAGAATGATCCTACACCGCAAGTATTCCAAGGCAGTTGGGAAGGTCAGATTTTAACTGAACCTTCTGGCGTACAAGGCTTTGGCTATGACCCAGTATTTCTTGTCCCTAGCGAAGCGTGTAGCTCTGCCGAGCTGAGCAAAGACAGAAAGAATGTTTTAAGCCATCGTGGCCAAGCTATTCAAGAGTTACTACGCTGCTGGCGCCCTTAATCCTTTGATGATTATTGCTTACTAGTTAAGTAGCTCAAACTTATATCCCACCCCGTAAACGGAATGAATTATTTCGCTTTCGGGGCATTTCTCATGAATCCGCTTTCTCAGCTTACGAATATGACTGTCGATGGTACGGTCACTCACAACTCGGTGATCTTGATAGCCACCGTCCATTAACTGCTGTCGACTAAAGATGCGGCCGGGTTCTTTGGCTAAGATTGCCAAGATTTGAAATTCAACAGCAGTTAGCTCTAATGCGATGCCATTCAGTGTCGCTTTGTATTTTTCTTCTTCTAAAATCAAACCAGCGATGAGCTCTGCGGCGGTCTGGGTATTTGTTGATTCCGCATTAGCCTGTTGCTGAACAAGAGTGCAGCGGCGAAGAATTGCTTTCACCCGTGCCACGACTTCTCGAGGACTATAGGGCTTGCATAGATAATCGTCGGCACCTAACTCTAAACCAATTAAGCGATCGATCTCTTCAACTCGCGCCGTCGCCATCAGTATCGGCAGGGCAGAAAACAGACGCACCGCTTTGCAAATTTCCATACCATCAAGATTGGGCAGCATGAGATCTAATATAATAAAATCGATACTCAAATGGTGCAGTCTAATCCAGTCTAAAGCTTGCTGACCGTCACCAATTACATGGGTTTCAAAGCCACTTTGCTTTAAATAATCCACCAGCAATTGTGCTAACTTAGGCTCATCTTCAACAATTAAAATAGTACTCGTCATGCTTCTTCCTATTGTTTATCTGCCTGCCTAATACTCACTCAGTATCTAACCATCACGTTAGCTGCGAGGTAAACACAGTGTCATTTTAATTCCACCTAACTCCGACAAGCTGGCGGTCAATTCACCGCCATGGCTTTCCGCTATTTTTTTACAGATTGCTAAACCTAAACCTGCCCCCCCTGTTTTACGATTACGAGATTGCTCTGCGCGGTACAAGTGATCAAATATTTTTTCTAATTCACCCTCTTTCACGCTGGGTGCAGAATCCATTAGGGTAAATATAATCACATCATTCTTCACCATTAGCTCAGCGACGAGTGACCCGGGCGCCTGAGTATATTTAATGCTGTTATTCACTAGGTTATGAATCAATTGTGAAAGCCGACTCGCATCCCCTTTTATCCAAGTCTCTTCATTTTCAGATTCAGCAGTATTCATAAAGCGGAAATCTAATCCTGCTTTCGCGATCAACGGCTGAAAGCGTTCTAAGTCATCTTCGACCAAAGCTGAAAAATCTAATGCCTGCTTCTGATAACTCATCTGCGCGACATTATCATCCCCTAACTCACTGCTAGTCAGTTGATACAAGTCTTCTACCAAACGCTGTAAGTGCAACGCTTCTTGATGAGCTGAACCGAGGTTATCCTTATTTATTTCTCGTATGCCATCAAGCATTGCCTCTAATTCACCACGCATAACCGCGAGTGGGGTACGAAGTTCATGCGAAATATTCGCTAACCAAGTTTTACGGCTGGTATCGACTTCTTCTAACTGCTGAGCCAGATGATTAACATCCTCTGCGACGCGGCCAATTTCATCTTGATTAGCCACCGCTATTCGTTGAGTAAAATCACCTTTCGCTAAAGAATGTATCGAGGCAACAATGGGCCTAAGTGGGCTCAATAATAGCCTCGAAAACGGCAATGCTAACGAGGCCGACAGCAAGATCATCAGCCCAGCAATCCACCATAAATTACTGCTCAACTGCGATGATAAATCCAGATCGTAATCATCCAACAAGCGTTCTCGATTGGCATAAACAACATATCCAATAAGGCTGCCCTCTTGGATAAGTTCTATTGTTTGGCGATGCTCTGGCTTCACCTGATCCCCGACCAATAATTTTTTATCGGCATCCAATAGCGCTAAAGCATCCTGCCGATATTTTTTTCTTGGCGGAGGCGGCCGGTCTTCACCTAGCGGTGGTTTATGTTCTCGTGGTGGCGGTCTGTGCTCTCGTGGCGGTGGCCGATCACCCCGCGGAGGTCTGTGGTCTCGAGGACCATGAGAATCAAACCGCTCATTGTCAGGCCCATCAAAGCGATGGTTATTTCTCTCAGGCCTATGTCTTGGTTTATGATCAGAGGATCTTTGGGACGAGTCTTCCTGAGCACGCTGCAGCTCTTTTGATTCAACCTCTATCCCCGCATCAACCTGTAACTGTAACCAAGTATAACGAGAGCCATTCAAAGCCTTCCAATTACCATATTGCTGATAATGGCTCTTAAGCTGTTCCGACAACCGAGTATATTGCTGCAATGCTCGCTTATTCACATGCTCTAAAAGACCACGATCAAAACTCCACTGAGCAAGTGCCAGCATTGAGGCAACCAGTACAAAAGAAGCGAATAAGGTAATAGCGAATAACTTGTATTGAACACGCACGATAAAAACCTGAACAAGAAGATGATCTAACTATACGAGAAGCCGATCACATTTTCTGCATTTATAAGCACAAAAGACCTCACTTACACATTGCCTGCACATTTGCTCCATCTGCCTTGCACATTGTCTCTCTAATCTAGAACTCAGTATCACAATACGATCACAAGTCAGAAAGAGGCAAAGAATCTCATGGCACAGTCACTCATTAAAACCAGCATCACTATGGGTTTAGCCATCGCATTAAGCGGTTGTAACCTGCCAACAAAAGAAGAAGTCGTCGAGCAAGCTGAACAACTCGGTGAAGAAAACCAACCACCTGAAGAGGAAGGCCAGCGTCCACCAAGACCCGAACGCCCACAGCCTCCTGAAGGAGAGCCTCAACCCGATAACCCAACAGCAACCCTGCTTGATACGCAGTTGAGTCAAATGATCGCGCAGTTAAATCTAAACCAACATCCACAAAGAGACTTACCGGATATCAGCGAAGCCCTACCTCAGCTGGGTAAAAAACTGTTTTTCACCAAAGGCCTAGGCGGAGACTTTGATAGCGCCTGCGTAACTTGCCATCATCCTGCGTTAGGCGGTGCTGATCAATTATCACTATCCGTCGGTGTCGATGCCGAAAACCCTGACCTATTAGGTCGAGGTCGCATTCATAATAATGGTTTACCCGAAGTGCCAAGAAATGCGCCGACGGTGTTCAATGCCGGTTTCTGGGATAGGGGAATGTTTCATGATTCACGCGTCCAGTCGCTTAACGTTGTGGCGGGCACCAATGGCGCTAATGGCAATATAAGAACTCCAGATTCTGATTTCAATACCTTAGATACTAACGCCGGGCAAAATATAGCCGCGGCTCAAGCTCGTTTCCCAGTGACCTCTGCAGAAGAAATGCGCGGCACTAGTTTCGAATCAGGAAGTACCAATGAAGAAGTTCGTGATCATCTAGCCGCACGCATCGGCGATTATGGAGATGGTGCAGGAGAGCTAGGCACTAACGACTGGTTGGTTGAATTCCAGCAAGCGTTTGCCAGTAATGATAGCGCCGAAAACTTAATCAGCTTCAACAACATCGCTCATGCCATCGGCGAATATGAACGCTCAATGCAGTTCGCTAACCATCCTTGGCAGAGTTATATGAATGGCGATCTCGCCGCAATGACAGAACAACAGAAGCAAGGTGCTGCTTTATTTTTTACAGCGCCACAAGACGGCGGCGCGGGGTGTGCGGCATGTCACAGCGGTGAACTGTTTAGTGACGAACAGCATCATGTTGTTGCCTTCCCGCAAATTGGACCAGGTAAAGGTGACGGCCCACTCATTAATGGAGAAGCTGGAGACGATGACTTTGGCCTAGCCCGTGAAACCAGCAATAATGACGATCGCTATCACTTCCGTACCGCATCTCTATTAAATCTAAAAGTAACTGCACCTTACGGCCATTCTGGGAGCTTTGATTCATTAGAGCGAATTGTGCGTCACTACATCAATCCTCAAGGGTCCGTGCAAGGCTACTTCCGCCGTGATGAGCATTGCCAACTCAACCAATTCGCCAATTTAATCGCTAGCGGCCAAGCCACTTGCAATAACTTATATCCCAATGGACAGGCCAATAGTCAGCTAGCCGTTGCAAAACTGAACCAAGAGCAGCAAGCCCAAACAAGTCGCCTTGCACGAATTCGTCTTAACGATAATGAAGTCGATCAGCTCGTCAGTTTCTTAGAAGCCTTAACCGATCCTTGTGTCGAAAATAGTGATTGTCTAAGCGACTGGATTCCTACTACGGATGAAGCACCTGATAACCACCAGCTCAATGCGATTAATCAAAATGGCCAAAGCCTATAGAGAATAGAATACTCTTCCTTCCAATATGTGATCGACCCTTTTGCCGACTTACCAACTGCCATCGATAAGTCGGTATTTTTTACCAACCTTAAAAGACCTGTAATACAAAGTTGCTGTTAGTTTTTCATCGCTTCAATCAATTGTGCGCCAACTTCAACATGGTTCATTAAACCTTTGAAACGTTGTTGCGCGTCCTCAGGCCCCCAAGCAATCACTTGAACCGGTGTATGCGTATGAGTCCCCGTAGACCATACCGTATTCTGATGCTTAGCTAAGGCACGACCCATAAGGTCTAAATGAACTTCTTCGCCATAGACATAGAACTCTTCAAAATCATCAACTTTCGGGAAGGTAGCCGTCTCTAAATATTTATGACCTGTCTCCTGATAGATATTTTCTTCGTGTTCCAAAATACGATCAGCATCAGCTTGTGTCAGAGTAAATTCGGTATTGTTATTAATGGCGGCCAATAAATCGACTGATGTTGGTTCTACATCGCCTAAGTCACCACCGGCTTCATACCAGATGTTATAAAAGTCTTTTTTCTGAGCGTACAATTTATCGAGTAAATCAGGATTAGCAAAATTGAAGTTTGGTTTATAATCACGATTCGATTCAACGAACGCATCACCTACAATAGTCATATCGGCTTCAGGAATATCCTTACGACTATAAGAGAAACTAAAACCACCTGTTTCATGATCCGCCGTAATCACTACTAAGGTATCGTCGCGATCTTTCACCCAGTCATAAACCGCTTGAATCGATTCATCGAACTTCAGTAGCTGATGCAGCATATCACCGGCATCGTTATTATGAGCCGCCCAGTCAATCTGGCCACCTTCAACCATTAAGAAAAAACCATCTTCATCTTTAGATAAAATATCCAATGCTTTTTTAGTCATCTCAGCCAAGCTAGGCTGCACACAATTGCCTGCTTTTTTACAAGCACTATAAGAAATGCCATCAAGCA